>JAABUK010000045.1_pt1 | contig 283264 bp, 114 predicted proteins | sample 5559141 | NCBI WGS metagenome assembly JAABUK01 (sample SAMN10711869, study PRJNA513367) | rock metagenome | isolation source: Antarctica rocks | place: Antarctica: Victoria Land, Pudding Butte nord | collected 2016-01-03 | reverse complement strand
CCATGGCCATGAATGGAATAGGGCCATAGCCATAAGTGGGGCCATGCATGGGGGCCATGTTGGTGGCGCATTCTAAATTTAGGCATTCTCACGAGCCAAAAACATTCTCAGGAGCGCGTTAGATTCTTAGGGGCGCTTATATTGCTTTAAAGTCAAGACATAGTATCACCCCGCTTAAACCAGCTCAACCGGCTTACGAGCGCTCATAGCGCTCAGAGCCTGCCCTACACTTTTGTAGATGTAAATAATAAAGAGATACTCCTATACTGAATACTTTATAAATAACACTACCGATATAACTTTTATAACTTTATTAAAGAGGAAATCTAACGCCCTAGTTATTACTAAGAATTACTTAAATTAAATATCGACTTAAGGTTACCCGGTAAAACGATTTAACACCGATAATAAAGTTATCTATACTAGTTATAAGATTTAGGATTTTCTAAAAGAACGCGGGATTTAATAGGAGTTATCTACTCCCTATAATCCAAATTAAAACCCTATTACGGAATATACCTTTCGCACTTTATTCGAGAGGGTGAGAAGTATTCTAAATAACGCCGGTTTATTTTAATCTATATAAGGCGAAGCCCTGAATTTTATAATTTATTATAAAAACCGTTCGCCTATTAAAGTATTTAATAGAATAACTCCTTTTAAAGTCTAGTACGGCTATAAACCCCGACTCGATTATATATATACTTTCGGCTACGTTACCTATATATATAATACGGATCCGGTATTTAGGAAGCTAGATAATAAGAGTAAAAAGTATAAATTCCTTAATTATAAAGGATTAAATTAATACCGTCTATAAGACCTTAAGAATAAATAAGTCTTCCGCGCTTTATAAATGAGATTTAACGACACTATTATTAGTAAAGAAACGGGGGGTAAAACGTATAATAATAACTCCTAGGATTTCTTTTCTAAGGATACCGTTAATACTAATTTAATACTAATACGACTTATAAACGAAGAGGTAAATAACCTCGACGGTAATACTACTATTAATAGTCCTATAGTAATACTATTTATTAATAACGTAAAGGTATTTCTTAAAGAAGTTAATTTATAACTTAAATTACTTATCTAAAAAGTAGAAATATTAGACGATAAATTAATTCCTTAACCAAGAGCTAGTAGGAACCGGTATAAAATTAATTATCGCGAACTCTATAATACTAGGTAATATATTAAGCGCGGATTTATATTAAGAGTTAGTAAAGCTAAACTAGATAATATACCTACTATCCCGTTAACTATATAAGAAGTACTAAATGGACCCGATAAGGAGAAATAATATATAGTATTTACCGAAGAGTTAAATAACCTTATAAGTAGTAGGGTTTAAGATCTCGTTCCGGTACTACCTAGTAAGAAAATACTACTAGGACGGTAGGTACTAGCTATTAAACTAAATTTAATAAAAGTACTTAATCGGTATAAGGCCCGTTGGGTTATTAAGGGATTTAGGTAAATCGAGGGTTTTAATTACTATAAAATCTTCTTATTAATAGTAAAGTCTTTAACCTAGTATATTCTACTAGCTTTAAGAGCTAAATATAACTAGGAAATAAAATATTTAGACGTAGTTTTAATATTCCTAGAAATACTACTATAAAAGAAGGTCTATATCGAGTAACTATATAGATATATTAATAGAGATCGTAATATTACCTACTTATTAAGGCGTACTTTATATAGTCTTAAATAATTATTTTACGAATAATATAATACTTTATATACCTTCTTCGAGATAAATAGATACGAGCGTTTTAATAAAGACTATTTGATATTCGTTTATAAAAATAGAATAATTATTACTATCTATATTAATAATATTCTTATGCTCGCTCTTAATAAGGCTAGTACTAGCTTATTAAAATAATAGCTAGATAAACGCTTTAGGATAAAGTATTTAGGTAAAATCTTATAGTATCTAGGTATAAAAGTCATTCGCGATTGTTTTAATTATACTATTTATATTAACTAGGCTAGCTTTACTAGGTAATTACTTAAATAAATTAATATACTTAAATACTACCCGACGGTAACCCCTATAAATTAGGGTAACGATATATAGAAGGCTCCTAACGGTTATAAAGCCGATAGGGAAGAGACTAAAGTATATAGATCCTTAGTAGGAGTACTATAATAGTTAGTAACTATAACTAGGCCCGATCTAGTATTTACCGTTAATAAATACGGTCGTTATATTATAAACTCTACTAGTATTTATTTTAATACTATAAAGCGAATTTATAAATATTTAGTTAATACTATAAACCTAGGATTATACTATAAACCGAATATTTATAATACTAGTCTTAACCCTAAGGGTAAATTAGTACTCTAGATTAATAACTTATAGGCCGACTATAAAGATACTAGTTATATTATATTAAATTATATATTATAGCTATAGAATAGACTTATTATTTAATTATCTAAATAGTAAACCCTATATACCCTATCGACTATTGAAGCTGAATATATAGCTTAAATTAATATTACTAAAGAGTTATTATTCCTAGGCCCACTCCTTAATAAATTAGGATATAATAACGGTAACTTTAACCCTATTCGCCTTAATACTAATAACTAGTTAGTTATTAAAATGGCGGTAAACTACTCGCGTACTAAATATATTCGGAACTACTACTATTTTATCAGGTAATTAGTGTCGGAAACGTATAAGTTAGAAATTATCTATATTAATACGTTAGTTATAATTATTAATTATATAACGAAGCCGGTAGGCCCTGATAAGTTCGCCTATATACCGGCGATACTAGGACTAGCTATAGAGGGTATTATCTAATAGACTAGTACTATTATTAATATATAACGTCGTCGCTTCTAAATAGGAGTGTTGGTATTTAGGTAGAATCTCTATTATAGTCTAACTTAGTTAGGTTTAGCGCTACTTAGTAAGCTAGCCTTATATACTATATATATAATAACTACAATACTATAGATATAATCAACTATTCAACCTTTACTACTATCTATAATTAGACGTGTATTCTAAAGTATTTTATATACAGATCTTCCTTAATAACCCCGTATAGAAAAGCGGTTTTAATATTTATTTATTTAACGTCCTAATTATGGGTAGTTACTAGGGTAAAGATAACTTTATAATTAATTAGTTTAACTACTAATACGAAGATTTTATAGTAGTTAAGACCTTTATATTATTCGAAACCTTATACTACCTAGTATACTTTATATTATAGGATCTCTCCTTCTTTTAGGCCCCGTTTAAGAATGAATATTTATTTACTAATAAGAGTTTTCCTCGTAGCTAGAAAGTTGACTAGCGATTATATATTATTTTAAATAAGCGATTTTAGTTTATCTTTTATTATTAATTATTATTCGGCTTTACGACTACCCCGAATAACCTCGTCGTAGGTCCTAGGTTTATAGAGTTTATTATTAATAACCTAAAAAAGTAATATAAATAGGTTAAGTAAATCTGGCGATAATATTTAATATTCTAGTAAATCGAGATTAAAGTAATCCCTAATAACCCGATTAATTAATTCGATTTATATAGTTATAGTTAGGGAGTTATTAACTAGTATATTACTAGAAGAGGGAGTACTAGAAAGAGTACTAAAAGAAGTAAAAGATAACGGAGTATTAAAGATACTAGAAGGTATAGATACAGGCGCCTTATTATCCTAAATAACGTTAATAATAATAGATTCGTTCTACTTCTCCCCTGGAGCCATATATTATTAGCGTTTAATAGGGGGATTAAGAACTAATAAGTTACTATTCTAGTTAAGGATATATCGAGGGCGCTTTTCTTAAATATAATAAAAACTTAAATAAATTATTTTCCCTACTATTAGGTTTTATAGACTATCCTATAAGAAAGTACCGCGTACTTTTATTAAAAAGTTTCTTCTACTTCCGATTTATAACCTAGGCTACTAAACCGATAATACGTAGGTAAAAAAGATTAGGGCGTAAACCTAAAAATACTTTAATTAGTAAAAAAGATAGCCTAATAATAAGTCTATAGGCGATAAGATAAACGACTATTTAAATAAATTTAAATTATAAACCACGCGGGAGGCTCGAGTTAATTAGTAGAGGATAGAGTCTAGTTATTATAATATAACTAAACCGCTTTAATTCACCGTTTTACTAGGGATTTCCAGGTACTATAAACTCGTATATAATACCCTTATTTTTTAAATAACTTTAAAACTCCCTAGAGATATATTTACTATTATTATTATTAATATATAGGCGATAGATCTTCCGGTTACTATATTTATACTTAATTTTAAAACGCTTAAATAACGCGAATATTAAAATTTTAAATATTAGGGGGTCAATTTCAGCGTATTTAATTTCATTATATTTTTAGGTTACGAAGTACCTATAGTCTCTAAATTTAATAAGGGTTAACGGGCCTATTAAATTATTATAAATAAAATCTAATAAAGACTTTCCCGGCTAATATTCGCTTTTATATAAAACCGACTACTAGCGGCTTATTATATAACTCTCGTAGGTATAATTATTATTAAATTTACGAGTAAAATCGACTCTTAAGGCGACTAAGGATAATTTAATAACGTTTTATTACCCTATATAACCTATACGGGTATACTAGTACTATTTCGTAAAGACGCGAGGAATACTATAGGTATTTAGGGTTACTAGTAATTATTATAAATCTAAAGCGAATAGCCTATATATATAGTAAACTATAAAAATAGCGCCTTAAATAAATATTTAACTATTTAATTTAAAGAAGTTAAATCTCGCTCCTATATCTAAAAGGTAGGTTATAAATAGTAAATTTACCTCTATATTAAATATATATAGTATACCCGATATAAAAAGAGTGCGCTTAGTATTATTAATATTATATTAGAGTTTAATAATTTTAATATTATATAGAGTAGATATATAGCCCCTAATTCCTTTAACTTATAGGCCGGAATAAGACCGTATACTAATAAAATTATACTAGTTTATAACCGAGCTTCGGGTATATCCGTTATTAATAATATATAAATAAAAGATATCTATCTTTAAGGTAGTTACTATTAGTATTAATATACCCCGAATAAAGTAATATCGGGCGGTTCTTCTAAATAGGCTAGGTTATTTATAAAATAAATAGAATTATTCTCTTTATCTTAACTAGCTTTCGTTTTTTATTAATTAAATAAACCGCTTTTTTAGCTTCCGTCTTAAATTTATTAAACTTTTATTCTAGATATAGGCGCTAGTATTTAGTTTTAAAATATTAATACTATTTCCCTAATTCCTTATAAAAGTTATATATTTCGCGAGGCTTAATAGGTTTATTTCCTCTTTATCGAGGTTAACCTCTAGTTATAACTATTATAACTAGGGTTTTCTATATAAATATTCGTTTTTCTTTATTTATAATAACTAGGGCTATCTCCTTAAAGGTATATATACTAGTACTATAAAAAATATAGGATTACGTATATAATATTTAGAATATAGTATAGAGATCTCCTAGCCCTATAAAATAAAGCTAGATTAAATATACTTAAAGTAATTTAAATAATACTTTAAAATTAACGATTATAATATCCGTTTATTAAAACTATTTAATATAGTCGGTTATATACTTAATAGTATCGTTACCTAGGGATATAGTATATAGCTAGTAGATTAATTTAATATAAATATTCAAGCCTTTAGATTTAAAGTTTTTTATAATATAATCTAAGATTTCGTCTAATTAAATTAAATCTTTAATATCTTAGCGGCCGGTATATCCGAGTCGGTTTCGGATAATTATATATACTTTCGTATTAATTACGGAGCTTAGACTTTCCGGCCGGAGGTTATTAAGAATAAGGAAGTCGGTAATACCCTCGAGTTATTTAGAGTATTATTTTAGGGTATTAAAGATTATAATCGATATAAAGGGGAAATTACCGGTAGAAACCGATAGGGCTATTACGTCTACTATAATAAAAATATACCTAGTAATTTAGGGGACGATAACGTTAAGGATAAATCGGATAATAAAGACGAGGGGGATAAGAATAAAGATATTATAAACGTCTTAAATCTAGTTCTAGCTCTAAGGCCAAAAAGTTTAATATTATTTAATAATTTAAATAATTTAATACTAATACTTAAGTTAGAATCTTCCGATAAAGAGTCTTCGGGGTTTTAATAATTACTATCGCGATTATTATTATTACCTAATATAATAGGATTAGCCCTAAGGTATTAAATAAGATAAAAGAAATATATATATATAAAGTAAGAATAGACTTCGACGATTAAATTAAAATAAAAGACTAGATAAGGACTAGACGAATTAAGATAAATCTAATATAATTTAGATATAGGACTTACTATCTTATTAATAGCGGGATTTATAATTATTATATAGGTATCTATCTCTAAGGATAATAACTACTAATAACGAATAATTATAGGGAAATAGCGTGATTAATAGAGTTAAAACTTAAATAACCGGTTTACTACTAGATATAGGTCTCTTTTAAGTACTCTTAATATAACTAATAATATTAACGCCTTAAATAGCTATTTTTCAACTAAATATAAATATTTTCTAGGCGCTCCTAGCGTAATAATAATTATAAATCGTTAGGATCGATAGGATAGATAGGATTTACAGAGATCGATAATAAATCTAGGAATTAAAGAACTTTTAAGGCTCGAAAGGAAATTATTTATAAATAATCCTTAACGGAGTCGGAGGTAGAATTGGAGGGTAAAAACTAGTAGAGAGTATTATTAACGTTAGCGAGACTAATATATATACTATTTTAATAGAAATAATACTTGAATAATTAGTACTATCGTCGTAGATAATAGTAAATCTCTATATAGTATTAGTATTCTTCTTAGAAGTAGGCGTTATTCTAGGGGCTAGTTAGCGGGTATAATTCTAATTAATTATAAAGACGATAAACTATAATTTAGCCTATCCGTCTTAACTTTTTATTTAATTTTATACTATATACCCTAGCGACCGGTAATTATTATCTAATAAACTTATTTATCCTTCAAATATTATAATATTTATACGTTATAATATAGTAGTTATTAAGCTCTATAAGAGTAAATTAAATTATAAACCTCGCTATAAATAATACTATAGATAAGTAGGTATACCGGTTAGATATAAAGTATCTATACTCTAGAACGGTCGCTATATAACCCGGGCTTATAACTTATTACTATTATAGAAGAATACTTAATTATTCTACGGAACTATAGGAATACGTAAAACTATATACTATAGAGGATCTATATACAGATCCTAGATCACGTGACTAAGTCACGTGATATACTGAGCCTTAGTATATTTCAATACTATAATCGTCGAATATTAATATCCGTTATAGCCCGACCCGGCGGTATTTCGTAAACCGGTTAAAATACTTAATTTAATCCTTATAGAGGTTATTATTTATATATCCGGAATCGCTTATCCCCTAAAGAATATTAGGATCTAAGTTTTCTTAAAATTAATTAACTAGGAATTACTTCCCGGCTAGAATTAATATCGGTAAGAGTATAAAGCCGGTAGTATTAATATACTTTATAAACGTAATAAACTCCCGGTTATCTACGTTTATCTAGTATAGAGGTTTATCCTTTTTTTTAATAATTATTTATTAACTTTTACCTACGCTAATCCGGAACCCGGTTTCGTTAAAATTATAGATATTATTTAGATCTACCCCGCACGTTATATATATATCCTAAAAACGTTGAAACCACGCCAAAATATCCTTTAACTTATACGCGTTCTTTCGTTATACTATTAGGGATTTCTACCTATATAATTTATATTAAGGGTTACGCTTTAGGAAGTTAGTAGGTTATTAATTTAATACGCGTTTAACCGAGCCCGGGTATTCGCGTAAAATGGAATTTATAACCCTTAAAAGTATCGGGCGCCGGTAAAATATATTTATTCTATCGAGCCGCTATAAATAGTAGTAGAGGGCGTTTTCTTCTTCCGGCTTAAGCGCGTAGGAGTAGTTTTATTTAGGCCTAATCCCATTATACCGGTTTAGGAGCTACGTATATAGAATATAGTATTAAATAATTAACGAGCTAATATTAGGTTTAATTCCGGGGGGAATAACTTTAAGAATATTTTAAATATAACTTTCCCTAGTAGTATATAATTCGGCTATAATTTAGGGGTAGTATATAAGTAGGAAATTAGAAGTTAATAAATTTGAAAATATTCGTATTAGGGCGTAATTCGCGTTAGGGCCAGCTATACTAAATATAGCGAGATACTCGTATAGTCAAGTCTTATCGAAGTATATATATATTCTATTATCTTTTATTCGTTAATTATTATTTCCAATTATTTACTTCGTATTATTATAATTCGTTAATATTTATTAAACTCGCTAAGGCCCGTAAACCCCTTAATTCTTTATTTCTCTTCTTTTTCCCGTAAAAACTCTAATATTCTTAAACTCTATTATAGCTTCTATTTTAATATAAGATATAAAAGACCTTATTAATTATCTCTTCTTTTAGTACCGGTAACTTTATTATAATATCGATTATTAAAGGCTTTATTTATATTTTACTCTAAATTTAATACTATTAAAAACTTTAATTATATCTTATTTAATAATTAATAATACTATTAGAAGTCTTTAATTATATTTTATACTTAATTTACCGAAGGCTATTAATATTATTTAGTAATTTATAAATTTCCGTAATTATACCTACCTTAATTAAAGACGCTAATAAATATATATTAATATTACGGAAACTGGACGCGCTAAGATACGAATTAAGATTTACGATAATAAAGGAGATAAAAAAAATTATCGAGGGTAAATATTTTAAAAATAATTTCGACGAGTATATAAAAGCCTAGATTTATTTATAATAAACCTATATAAAGTAGTCCGGTAGAGGTAGAGTATAAAGAGTCGGTCTAAAATATATATAAATAAAATTTATTAACGGTAAAAAAGCCGGTAATAATAAATTCTTTTATAAATACCTAGATAAGGACTCCTAGGATAATATCAATTATTATATTATAATATTATATAATATCCGAGAAGTTAATCTAAAGAGTATTTAGGGCCTATTCTATAAAAAGGGCTTTTTAAAAGCGGAAATATAGAATTAGAATCTAAACCTTAATTAAATATTAGGAATATAATTCTATATTTTTATAAAGGTTAAAAACTTCTAAATCTATAATACCTACTAAACGGCCTACTTTTATTATCGGTAGAGATAAAGAGTAACTTATATTTAATAAAGATTAATTTATACTCAATAAAGATTAATTTATTTTTATTAAAGATTAGGAGTAAAATAAAGAGGATATTTTTTAACTAATATAAAATTTGATATTAAAGATACTACCGAGAATATTAATATTAAAGTTAAATTAGAATACTTAAAAGATAAATAATAAATAATCGTATTATCTAATTTTCTATTTTTGAATAATAATAATTTTTTATTAATTTATACTCTGTCTAATATCGAGTATATATATATTAAGAAGAATAATAATAATTTTAATATCTTTAAAAGATTTTAGAAAATTTAATTAATAAATTTAGATTTAAAATATTATAACGATATTTAAAGTTTTAAAGAGAAGTTAATTTTTATTATTATATTTAAAAAGCTAATTAAAGATCTTAACGAAGATTTATTAATTTATAATAACTTTGATAACCTAGTTAGAGATAACTTCGATAAATAATGAAAATAATCAAATAATACTAACTTTTAGCGGGAAGATATTAAGGTAGTATATAAATTATTAAAAATACCTTAAAAAGAGTTTATAGTAATCTTTTATATACTAGGTATATTATCATCTTAAATACTCAAATTATAATAACTACGATAATAATTATTAAGGCGATTACTATTTTTTATAATTATTAATTAAAAGATTATATTTTAATAAATATAATAGGGCTAGATAGAACCTAGGTTATTATATACTTATTATTATTTTTAAACCCTTAACTAAACCTCTACGGAAGGTTTTATATTTTATTTATACGTCGGTAAAACGAAAAGTAACTCGATTATAATTTAGAGCGCTCGACAGGCGCCCCGGGAGTCTTAAACACGATATTTATCTACTAACTTAATATACGCCCGAGGTATATAGTCAAGGGGCCTAAAGTTATTTAAGTATATACCGAGTAAACTTAAAACCACTACTAACGGGCGCTAAATTAGAGGTACGCTATTAATTTTAACCCTCGTTTATAAACCCTATTTATAATTATAACTCTATTCTATTCATAGTTATAACCCTATTCTATTTATAACTATAATATATTCTATTCATAATTATAATCCTATCGTTATCGTATTTTTATAATTATTATTATTATACCCCTAAACCCCTAATATATACCCTATTTTAATATATAATTTATATATTACCCCCGCGAGGATTTCGCCTAAATCGATCGATTCCGTATATTAAAATTTACTAGCGTTAAAAGTCGTTCTAAGGAGTCGCTACTATTAATAAAGACGATTATAAAATATTAAGATTTTTAAAATTTTTAGGTACTATCCTACCTACTCGCTAGGTTTTGAAACCGTTTATAAACTATTTTCGAACCGTTTCTAAATAGTTTCTTAACCGTTAATCGACGGTTTCTCAACTAGATAATTACTAATTATACGACGATTTTAAGACTTATTAACGTCGATACTTTCTTTCTTAAAACTATTAACGATTTAAGGTTTTATTTACCGTTTTAAACCCGTTTAAAAACTATTTAATTCTCGTTTATTAACGGTATATAGACGGTAATTAAGTAGTAGCGAATATAAATAAAAATTCATAAAATATTCTCTAAATCCTTTGTTACTAGGTCTATAGAAGACTAGTTTTATATATATACTTTTCGAGAAAAGTTCGAAAAAACACTTTTTAAAGTCTTAGCGTTGATATTTAATATAATATAAGTTAAGCGGGTTTTCAGCCCTATAAGGAACTTTGAAAAATTCGAAAAATTTATTAGTAGGGTTATTACAAGTTTTTAAACGGTTAATAAACTATTAATAATAATTTTCAACGTTAAGTAACTAGTTATCTTCTTCGAACGATTAAATAATCGTTTTTCAACTAGTATTAGAAAGATTAACGGTTTTAATATATTTTAATCGATATATTAACCGTTTTTTACCCGTGAATATACCGTTTAAAATTTAATACCGTGAAAATACCGTAAGAAAACTAGATTAATACGGTTGAATAACGAGAAAAAACTTATTAGAAGGCCTATACTATAGTAAATTATATAATTTTCTAAAATTAAGGCCCTTAAAGCTCCGGGCTTAAATTATACTCGTAGGGAACCTAATATTTATTTTATAACGATCTTAAGCGCCCGTCGAGCGCCCGTTAAACGACTTAATACTCGAAGGGTATCTAGCGGGCGCTTAATAAATACTTAAGACCGTTTAGGTACCCCGAGACTATTTTAAATACTTAAAGTAACTTATTTAATAACCCCGAGCCGTTAAAGCCGGTTTTCGATTTATCGATATAAAAAACTTATTATTTAATAGATCGTATAGATCGAATTTATACCCTAAAGAAAATTCAGCCTCTATAAATACTAGGGTAATATAAAAAGATATAAAGTAACAATAAGCGACAGGGTTATAAAGAGTAGATTTATATAAAAATATTTGATTTTTAATAAAGAGGTCAAGAATTATCGTATTATTATTATAAATTTATATAGTATCTTTATCGCCCGTTATAAACTAAATATATAACGTTATTAATTTAAAAGGTTAAACGAAGACAAAAGTAGATATTAGAATAAATAAATTAAATAAATAATAACCCGATCGCCTTAATTATTACTTCGGGTATATAATAATAAATAAAATTTATTCAATTAAATAACTTTTAAATAAAGGATCTATTACTATCTAATAATTAAAAGTAGATTTTTATATTTTTATAATAACTACTTTAATCCCGAATAATATCGACGATTGATATAATTATATATCATTTCTCGAGGCTATAGATATTAATATCTAATAAGAGGAATAGTCCCTTTGAAAGATAAATTTTAAAGAGGATTTAAATTTATATAACTACCTAGCCGTTAAATTATAAATAATTTCGAGAGTATTAAAAGATTAGGTTTATATAATAAGAATTACGCCGGCTAAAAAGAGTCTTTATATTATTAAAGTCTAGAAGAATTATATAGTATATCCGATTTACTTAAATTAGATATTATTTAATAAAGATATAATAGTTAGCTCGCGGTTACCGAAAGTATAAATTATATTTATTAATTACATATATAACGTAGAAGAGAAGGAGAAATATAAAGTTATTAAAAATAAATTATTAGGGAATTTAATTATAACCGAATCTAGGAAAATAAAGCCTAAATAATTATTAACCGTTTATAGAAAGTTTTTATATCTATAATAATAATATTATTATTATTACTCGACGATATATATAATCTTAAGGTAATAGACTTAAAAAATAATTTAATAAATAATTATTCTACCTATAATAGTTCTTAGATATAAATATAAATATTAATATTAAAAATCCTACTAATGTATTATATATATTATATTAAGGCGCGCCTAAGATTAAAGTATTTCTACGGAATATTCGAAATTAAGTAAATGCCCGCGAAAAGATTTTATTAAAGACTTCGGTAGATATTAATTTAAATATATAAATTATTAGAGACTAAAAGAAGATATTAATATTCTATTAATTATATATATTAACTACGCTCTTATTTATAGTCTACCGATTATTATAATTAGAAATAGTAATTATTACTATGTTTTATTTAAATTAAAAGCGTTAGATCGTTATCGACTAATTTAATTAGAATTATTATAAAGCTTAAATTCTAATTATATCTTTTATTATTAAGACTACGGGCCTTAACCTATAAAATATATATTAGAGAGTATATATTATTGAGGGAACGATTAATCTCGGTATATAAAACTAAATTATTAAACGGGTTAGATAATTAAATAATCCGAATAAAATAATATATATTGATAAGTTTAATTAATTAATTAATTTATATACCTACTCTAGTAAAACTACTTTACTAATAAAGAACTTCCGCGAATACTCTCTTAATAGGGCTACTAGTAGTATTTACTAGCCGTTAAAGAAACCTTATCGGTTAAAAACTCTAATTTATTAATAACTTATTTCCTCTTTTTACTACTTAATAGTCGATAGTTATAATTATTTTAAGATATTATTTATCTTTCCCTCCGTTTCCTTTTTATTTTAATTTTAGATTTTATTTATTTATCTCGTAAACCTATAGGCCGCTTTATTATAAGTTTATTAAATAATCGATACCTACGGCCCTCCGGCCGGCGGCTTCTTTTTTTTCTTCCTCTTCTTTATAAATCTAGGTATATCGCTAGGTCCTAGTAGTAATTTAAATCGTATTAATTATTCTTTAATAAAAGAGAATTAACCGAGTTATCTTATTTTTATTATTTACCGCGCGGCTATATATATATTTTAAACCTATATTAGTATCTTCTTAAAATCGTATATATTTATTTATTTTATTAACTCCGCTTTATCCCTAGCTAGTTCCGGGTAAAATAATAATATATACTTTATACTTTATTTCCTTTATTTATATTAATAATTAACGCTACGGATTATAGGTATTTTTATTCGGTATAAGAATTTATTTAATCCGATTTTACTATATTTTAACTATATTATTATAAAGTTTTTAATCTTCTTTAATTAATTATAATAATTAAACTAGTCCCCGAATAAATCTCCCTTTTAAGCCGGGTTAATAGTTTATATAAAAATCGTTATTTTATAACTCTTTTATTTATTTAGTTATTATTAACGGGCCTAGTTTTTTACCCTCTAATTAATAACCTTAATATCCTAGTATTTTTCGATATCTTCGATTAGGTTTATCTAGTCTTTTCTCCTCTTTATAGTTATAACTACTTTATATTATTCTTTAAATCTTAAGGCGCGAAGTACCTAAATTTCTTTTTCCGTTAATAATATTAAAGGTATTTATTATTACCTACCTCCTTTATACTAGAGTTTATTCTAGATCCGTATATTTCCTATAATCGTAACTAAATAGGTCCTTCGATTAATTTAATATTATATTATTTAGCGGTTTAATTAGAGGTCGATTAACGCGATTATTAATTTAGCTTTAAATATTAAAACTAGAGTAACTTTAAATACTTTTAGAACCGTTTTAAAATAGTTACTCTAGATAATTATTAATTTCTTCGTATATCCCTTTATAGCCTCCGTTATTCTCTTTAATTAATATTATATCGGAGCCGTAAACATTAATATTAGTTTAATTATTATATTATATATTATTTTATACTTCGCGAAGGTAGCGCCTTATATCGAATTAATTAAGTATTTTATAACGCGGCTTTAATTAGTCGCCCTAATTTTAATTTAGGCTAGGTATAGTCCTTATTTTAATTTTAAATTAATATATAATCCTAAGATTTTAATATTCGTTTTAGGTTCGATAATTATATTCCTAAAATTTATCGCTATTTCTATATTAAACTTCTTCGGCGTTCGAGATATATAAACTAGCTCGTATTTCTAGGGGGTAAACGACGCTTTATAAATAATTATTTATTTTAGATAAATATCGTAGGCCCGCCCTAAATTCGTATAGTTCTTTTTTATACTCTCGTTATAGGCGAGTAAATAGGCGTCGTTTATAAACCCTCCGACTATTATTAATAAACTTATTTTAATATACTCCTCGATTAATAATATATTAAAGAATAAAAAGAGTACCGGTAAAATAAACGATCTTTATAAGATATTTATTATTACCTCCTTTATTATACTCGTCCTTCCTTTAAATATTACGGATATAGTTTTATCCGATAGAAATTTTATTATCTAGTTAACGATTAGGCTAGGTACGCTTTTTATTTATAAATCGTATAATAATCTTTTATATAAGATATTATTAAACGCTCCCGTTATATTTAATAATAATAGGTTTACTACCTTTCCCCTCTTATTCTTACTATAGTTTTATATAGTATATATTATATCTATAAAGGTCTCTAGCGCGGTTTTTATTAAGCGCTTTTATTTAACCTTTATTTATTATAATAATAATAGTTTATATTCCTTTATTATATTATTTAATCTTCTAGAAATAATTATTTCTAGCGCCTTATAAAAGTATTAAAAAGTATAATAAATTTTTATAATTTTAATTTTAAATAATCGCCTTTCTTTAGTTTTTTAAAGATTATTATATTAGCCTCTTTAAAATACCTCGGGTAGTATCTTTATTTAAGGTAGGCCTAGAATAAATAAATAATAATATTTATTAATCCCGTTTTTATCATAATTTTTAAGAATTAATTCGGGATTCTAATTATTTTTAGCGCCTTATCGGTAGCTAGGTATTAAATTATTTTATATACTTTTATCCTAATTATTTTCTAGTTTATTCTAACGGGTTTTAAATATCTCGTTCCGTCGATATTACCTAAATCTATTATCGGTAGAGGGGAGAATAATATTTTTTATAAAATTTTTATTTTACCCTTAAAGTCTTTAATTTTTCCTCCTTTATTATCTTTAATAATTAAGAATTAAAGAAGTTTTTTAAAATAGTTATTTTTCTCTTTTTTTTATCTCGCGAGTTTTTATACTCCCGCCGGCTTTAATAAAACTTTATATATATTCTTTTATTAAAAGAATATTTTCGCTCTTTAAATTATATATATTCTTTTATTATTTACCGTATCTAGGGCCTCCCCCGTTTAAGTATTTTAACTTCGTTTATATTCTTTTATATATTCCTTTATCTTTAATATAATATTAATATAATAAGAATTCTAGTAAGATTTAACTCTTTAATATAAACGGGCCTATAAGATTATAAACTCGATAATTTCTTAGAAGCCTTTTATTATTTTATTTAAATATTAATCGATATTTTCTTTACTTTTAAATTTTAGTTTTTTTAATATTTAATAAAGGGACTTTATACTTTATTATATTTCCTCTTAAATAGCGTTATCTTTAATCTTTTTTTAAATATAATAAATATATAATATTACCCCTTCCTACGCCTACTCGAATTCCGTTATTATTAATTTATAGTCGGAGTTATAATATAGGTCTTCGCGGATTATAAAGTTATTTATAACTTAATATACTCCTTTTATAAAAAATAATAAATCGATTACGTTTTTTTATCCTCGGGCTTTTTATATAATAAACGTTTTTAATAACTCTAGTTTTATTTTCCTCGACTTTATTATCCTTAAGAGATAATTAATTATAATATAATATATATATCGCTTAATATTATTTTAGTTAGAGTAATGAAGGTTAAAATTTTTTAAAAGAATATATTTATTTTCCTCCGCTAGCGCTTCCTCTAGTAATAATAATATTAACGGATTATTAATTAAAATATATTATATTAATAATAAATTATATATATTATAAATTTATATCTTTTTATAATAAAGGATTCCTCGACTAGTAGCCTCCTCCTCCCCGATTTTATTTAACCGAGATTCCTTTTTATTCCTTCGCTTTTTTAATATAATTCTTATAAAGTATAAATCGCCTCTATAATAAACTAGCTTTTAATTATTTATATTAATCCTTTTATTTATATAAAAGTATATACGGGTCTTTAGGCCTCCCTTATATATTAGGTAGAAATAATTAATATTATTATTATATAGTACCTAGGTAGTAGGGTTTTAACTAGGCTCTTAAATAATTAAAATATTAATATTTTTAATTTACTCGTTTTAGAGTAATTTTATTATTAATCTCGATTCTTTCTTAATATTATATTATATAACTTTAAGTTAGGTACTATAATTTATTATATATTAATATTATATTCGTAAATTCCTCGTTTATTTCCTAGTTACTTAATAGTATTAATTCTAGCCGGTTTTTATTTAATTAATCGAATATTATTCCTAAAAGATTATTTAGGACTTAAAGGATTATTTATTTAAATATTATTATTAATTTATTATTTTATCTCGGCCTCCCTACCTTCCTAGGTATAGTTATAATATTTTAGATTTTATTAATTATATCCGTTATTATTTTCCTCTTCCTCGTCTTTTTAGTTAATACTAGTATAAACTTATTATTAATTAATTATACCTAGGAGTCTAGGGTTATTATCCTCGGTAGTATTATAAACTACCTAGGTTTATTCTTTAATCTTTATTAGATTCGGTATATCTCTTTTTACCTAATTAGGTACGCTTTACTTTAGGATTTATAACGTCTAGAGTAAACCGCGTAGCGCTTTTCCTTCGGGCTTTTAGTACTATATTCGTATAATTAATATAATTCTATATATATCCCGTATTTAGGTTAGTTCTTATAAATTAAAATTATATAATCGTACCCTTAATAGTTAAAGTATTACCTCGGGTTATTTATTCTCTCCTATCTTTCGTATAATAGTAATTATTCGTTTTTTAGGAACTCGTCCGCTATTAATTTATTTACTATATTTAGGTCCGGGATTTTAAGAAGGAGTATTAAATACTTTTTCTCGCGGCCGTATTCGTCTAGTTTAAGGGCGAACTCTAATTATTTTATATTTACAATATCTAATCCCGGGTATAAAATCTAGAGGTAATTAATAGAATAGATATAAATCGTCCGATCTTAGACCTAATACTAGGATTATTAATATATTATTTTAAAGAGACTTAATAAATATATAGACTTCTAACTCTTTACTATAAAATAATCTATATAATTAATACTCCTAATAAACTAGATTAACTTAATAAGGCGAGGTATATTATAAAATATATATAGAGGGTAGTATATTCATAATAATTAAATATAGTAAATAATAAGATAATATATTAATAAAATAATATATTAATAAAGTAATATATTAATAAAATAATATATTAATGAGGTAATATATTAATAAAGAGAAAAAGTAATAGAATAATAATAGTAGTCCTAGTAATAAAGTAATAAGGTGAAAAGATAATATTTTAATAAAGTATTATTTAGCGAAACGACTTTAAAGAGACAAACGAAAGATTTTAATAAAAGAGACGAAAGACTTCGATAAAATAACGTTTTTAATAATACGGAAGTCTTTTATACAACCGGTAGTTATTATAACTAGTAACTACAAACGGTAGCGAAGGGTAAAATAATAATATAAATAACGTAGTTATATAATTACTAACCCTATAATCTACTAGGTTAATTCCGTTTTATAACCGTTATTCGATCGTTATTTAACCGTTTATAATTATTATTTAACTATTTACTCTCTCTAAGTTATTAATAGTTAATACTTTTAAAAAGGGGAGTTATAACGTTAATCGAGATTTTCAACTATTTTATAACCGTTATATAATCGTTAATATACTAGTTTCTAATCATCGTATTCTAGTTTATAGTAGGCGAGTTAAGTATTATCGAATAATCTTATAACCTTATAGATAGATCTTTAGAAATATTCTAAATATTTAATTTAATATTTACTATATAAAAAGGATATTAGATAAATTATTTTAATAACTACTTAATAGAAAGTTTAAAAGTAGTTATCTAAGATAGTAAAGTATTATATTAAAATATTAAATATATTTAATATAAATAAAACTCGATATCGATATAGAGTAATTTGTTTTAAATATAATAATTAATAAAGAGTATATTAGCCGTTTTAGAGATTATTTTATTATTTATAATTAATATAATCGATCTTACTAATGTAAAAGAGATATAATTATACGTTAATATTATCGTTATTATTATTTAATACGGGGTTAGTATAATAGTATATAATATAAAAAATATTAATTATTCTATAGAGAATTTGGTTCTAATATATTAGAATCCTAATATTATACTAGTCCCGATAGGGCTAGTAGTAGGGCTTAGTCCGCCGTTTTAATAAATATCTATAATAAAAAAGGGATTTATTCGAGGATTATTTCAATTATTATAAAAGATAAAAAAAAGGCCGAAAACTTTATAACGATATAATTTAAAAATAGTAAAATAAGATTTACTAAGTTTCTTTATTAAATAAAAGTACTTCTAATTTATAATACTAGTTACTAGTATAAATAACGAAGATAAAATACGAAGAATATATTCTTATTATTTTACTCGGAATTAACTAAGAATAATATAGAGTTTATTTAATAAATAATTTTACAAACCTAAAATATACGTATAATTATATAGTAAATAATAAAGATAAGATAATTTAGATAATTGTCCTTTACTAGAGAATAATTAGTATAATCTAGATTAATATTAAAACCTAGCCAAATATCTAAATATATAAAATAGAAAAAGAAAAGAGAAAAAAGAAAAAAGACTAACGACTAAAGAATCGTAGATTAATATAATTATTTAATTAATTTATAAAAATATAACCTTAAAGTCTACGAGGTAAATTAATCGAGTTATAAAAATTATAATAAAAAAAGATAGGAAAAGATTAGTAGTATTTTAGAATAATTAAAACTAATAGTCGACGGTTAATATTGGAATCTGAGTAGAATCTGGGTAGAATCTCTATTATAGTATAATTTAGTTAAGTTTAGCGTTACTTAATAAAATAACTTTATATATTAAATATATAGTAATAGTAATATAATAGATAATAATTAAACATTTAACCTCTATTACTATCTATAATTAGATATATATTCTATATATTTATAAACCTAGGTTTAGTATTTACTACCCTTTAGTAAAAACGTTTAAAGAAGTCTTTAAACTATATATATAACGATTTTAATACTACCCCTAGATCTACTCCTAGATCCTAGTTTATATAGTAGTAAATAGTAATTATAACGGATTATTAGGAATTTAAAATTAAGAAATTAAATAAGTCGAAGAACTAACCTAAATTTAAACACGAAATAATAATATTAATTAAATAGTATTAGGTAAAGAGCTTCGATTTATTACTTTTATAAAATTTATCTAGGATATAAAAAACCCTCTATTAAAGAGGAAAAGGAGAATTATAAAAGAGAGTTAATAAAATAATAAAAGGCGGTAAAGGTCTAGGATAGAAAGAATATTAGAGTTATAATTAAAATAATATTCTTTATTAAAGAAGGCCTATAGAGGTATATAAAAAATATCGAGATAATTATTAATTAATGGGTTATATTTATAAAGTTGTATAATAAGAGTAATCTAGATATTAAGAATATAATAATATTTAAAATATTAAAAGCCGATTCGTTAAAATATACGACTATCGAGGTTTATACCTTAGTAATTAAAATAATATATTAAAACTTATTTAAAATAGGATTATTACTATTTAAATAGATATTTAATACTTTCTTTTATATAGGCTTAGAGGAGAGTCTAGCTCCTTTATTATTTAACTCAATTTAGAGTATTAAAGGGAAATAAGAACTAAATATTAATAATATAACTATTACTCTCGGTTAATATAATCGGATAATTAGGGATAAAGAAGAAAATTAGTATATTTATATAACTAGATTTAGTAAATAGGATAAATTTAGAAAAGAGAAATCTCCTATTATTAATAATAATAATAAAGACGAGATAGATAAAAAGAATAAAGGGAAACCTCTCTACTCTTATTATAAATCGCCCTATTATAATAAAGTTAAATATTATTATCTTTACCCTAAAATATACTTATAGGACTAGAAGTTATTTAAAGATAAAGAAGATTATATAAAAGAGAATATTAATAAGAAGTCGAATAAAACTATAGTTTAAAACTATAATAATAGTTCTAAAGATATATAAATTAAATTACTTATAACTAAATAAAAATCTATTAATATCGATATTATATATAACGTTAAGGAGGATATAGTCTATATAGATACCGCCTCTAACGTATATATATTATAGAATAGAATCAAGTTTATTTTTTATAAAACGTGTAATAATTCTCTAAATAAAACTAATAATTAATATCTTTATAGAGAAAGTACCGAATTTATATATTATCTAATAATTATTAATAATAAACTAGATTTAATTGTTTTTATAAATATATATTATATACCTAATATAGATTATAATCTACTCTTAATTACTACTCTCGAATAGAAAGGATATTCTACTACTATTATAAATAATAGATTCGATATTATAAATTCTAATAATAAGAAAGTATTATTAAGAATATGTGTTAATATTAAATACCTACTAGATTTAAAGTATTCGAGAATATTATATATATTAAAATCGTTATATAATTACCCGGTAAATTATTACTCCTAGGATAAATAGTACTAGTATTTAGTATAAATATAGAGAAGCTAGTTATTATAAATAAAGAAATTAATATTAATAAAGTAAATCGTCTTTAGAAGTTTATTCTAGATTATAAGTTATATGAATTATATATAATAGGGAATTAGATAAAGGAACTATTTAATAAAATTCGTCGCGAGAACTCTAATAAACGGGAAATAGTATAGGGTATATTTATATACTCTAATTTTATAGAGGGAGGATTAATTAAGGATATAATAAAGAGGTACTTTTATATTAAATTCTTTATAGAGGATATTATTAATATAAATTTTATAACTTTACTAAAGAGTAAATTCGATATATTAGTTATTATTAAGAATTATTTAAATTAGATATTAATTTAAAGTTACCCGGTAAAATAATATAGTAATAAAAACGTCGGTAAATCGAAAACCGGCTCTAGCGGCTCGGGGTTATTAGGTAAGTTACCTCGGGCGCTCGAGCGACCCCGAGCGCTCGTCGAGCGCCCGAGGCCGCTATAAGATAAACGTCGGGCTCCCTACGAGCGTAATTTAAGCCCGGAGCTTCAAGGGTCTTAACCTTAGGAAATCACGTGATTTAGGGACTAAAATTTTGAAAAATCTTAATATTCTATAATCGCCCTTATCGACGGTAGCGACCCCCTAGAACCACCCCTAACGCCAGTAAATTTTGATGCCCGGAATCGATCGATTCAGGCGAAATCCTCGCGGGGGTGACGCGTAGGGCATGCGCTAGGGCATGCGCCATGGCATGCGACATTTATGGGGGTGCGACAGCGACAGGACCATGACCACGAATGGAATGGGGCCATGGCCATGAACAGGGGCCATGGACGAGGGTCAAAGTTAGTGGCGCACCCCTAATTTAGCGCCCGTTAGTGCTTATTTTAGGCTTGCTCGGTATGCGCCCGAGTGGCCCTAGGCCCCTTGGCTGCACGCCTCGGGCGTATATCGAGACGGTAGATAAATATGGCGTTTAAGGCTCCTTAGGCGCTCGTCGAGCGCTTTAAATCACGATCGAGCCACTTTTCGTTTTACCGACGAATATAATTATTTATATTAATTATAAAATTTAGAACTTTCTAAAACAATATTAGATTTAATAAGAGTATTTATTTCCTATAATTTAAATTAAACCTCTATTACGGAATATATCTTTCGGATTTTATTCGAGAGAGTAAGAAGTATTTTAAATAATACCGGTTTATTTTAATCTATATAGAGCGAAACCTTATATTTTATAATTTATTATAAAAACCGTTCGTTTATTAAAGTATTTAATAGAATAACTTTTTTTGAAATCTAATATAGTTATAAACCCCGACTCGATTATATATATATTTTCGGTTACGTTATTTATATATATAATACGAATCTAGTATTTAAAAAACTAGATAATAAGAGTAGAAAATATAAATTCCTTAATTATAAAGGACTATATTAATACTATCTATATAACCCTAAGAATAAATAAGTCTTTCGCGTCTTATAAATAAAATTTAACGATATTATTATTAATAAAGGATTTCTTTTCTAAGGATACCGTTAACGTTAATTTAATACTAGTACGATTTATAAATAAAGAGGTAGATAATCTCGACGGTAATACTACTATTAATAGTCCTATAATAATATTATTTATTAATAACGTAGAGGTTATTTTTAAAGAAACTAAATTATAGTTTAAATTATTTATCTAAAAAGTAGAAATATTAAACGATACTCTGGATAAGAACCGGGATAGAGTTAATTATCGCGAACTCTATAATACTAGGTAATATACTAAGCGCGAATTTATATCAAGACTTAGTAAAGTTAAACTAGATAATATTTCTACCGTCTCGTTAATTATATAAGAAGTACTAAATAGACTCGAGAAGGATAAATAATATACGGTATTTATCGAGGAATTAAATAACCTTATAAATAGTAAGGTTTAGGTATCGGTAAATCTCAAAAGTAAATATTAATATACTCTAAATACTATTAGCCCTATTAGAAAACTATCTACGGGTTTATATTATAACTTTATATTAAATACCGACCCTAGGTTTAGTAGGATTAATAAATCGGGGGTTTAAATAAAGTCTTATTAATAAATAATATTTATTATTAATAGGTTTAGTAACTCGATAAATTATTAGTAATTTAAATATTAAATAAATAGGCCTATTATATACCCTATAATATACGTAATTATATATATAATAATATACGCTATAGTATAGGTTATAGTATAGTTTATAATATACCTTATAGTATATATAATAACGTACGCAGCTTACGTATATTATTGAATAATATACGAATAATATATATAAAGATATTTTAAATAGTATACGATATATACTCCTTGTAGTAGTCTCTAAAATATTAAACGAAAGCCCCCTATAGTATACTTAATTATAATATACACTAAGGTATACGCTATAATATATAATATAAAATAATATATATAGATACTCTCTAGATATACTCGGGTAACGCCTCTACGAGAATTTTCGCTAAAATTTATTATTCCGGGCCCGGTAGGTCGCTAGCGTTAATAATTATTACTAAGAATCGCTATCGTTAATAGCGACGATTATAGAACTTTATTTCTTTTAACCCTATAATAGGGCTAGGCTATTATTAATATATTAATAATATATATAAGTTACTAAAATTATAAAAGTTACTAATCCTACTAAAATTAACCCGGAGTTATTAATAGGATACTACCCGGACCTCTAATTTATTAAATATATTAAAAGTGATTTACCTTAACCCCTAATTTATTAAATCTATTAATAGGACGCTAGTAGCCCTATCCGTAAATTAGGGCTATTAATAACGTTCTATTAGTAACTTTTATTAAGAAAAGTTACTAATAGGACACTACCAGCCCTATTCGCGCGGGCGATAACTCGTTTTTTAATAGGAGTTTTTGAGATTTACCGATATATATATAGTTATTACTACTACTATAGATACGCGTATATATAACCATTACTACTACTATAAATATACGTATATATAATTTATAGATACACGTATATATAGTTATTACTATTATTATAGATACGTATATATATAGTTTATAGATACGCGTATATATAGCCTATAGATATATATATAACTATTACTACTATTATAGATATATATATTTATAACCTATAGATACGCGTATATATAGTTTATAGATATACGTATATATAGCTATTACTACTACTATAGATACACGTATATATAACTATTACTATTATTATAAATATATATATTCATAGCCTATAAATACGCGTATATATAACTATTACTATTACTATAAATATACGTATTCATAACTCATAGATACGTGTATATATAGTTATTACTATTATTATAGATATAAGTATTCATAGCTTATAGATATACGTATATATAACCATTACTACTACTATAGATATACGTATATATAGCCATTACTATTACTATAGATATACGCATTTATAGTTTATAGATACGCGTATACATAGTTTATAAATATACGTATATATAGTTATTACTACTACGATAGATACGCGTATATATAGCTATTACTATTATTATAAATATATATATATATATATATAACCTATAGATATACGTATCCATAACTATTACTACTACTATAGATACGTATATATATAGCCATTACTACTGCTATAGATAGATATATATATAACTATTACTACTACTATAGATACACGTATATATAACTATTACTATTATTATAGATACGCGTATATATAGCCATTACTACTATTATAAATATACGTATATATAGTTTATAAATATATATATACATAGCCATTACTACTACTATAGATATAGATATATATATATAGTTATTCTTACCTCTATAAATACGTATATACCCCTATTTATAACCTATATATATAAGTATATATAATATTCTATAATTGTCTTTATTGACGATAACGACCTCCTAGAACTACCTTTAACGCTAGTAACTTTTGATTCCCGGATTTAATTAATTCGCGCGAAATCTACGCGGGAGTAACGCCTAGGCTATATAATATCGAATATATAACGTCGGTTTACTAGGTATAGTTATATAGTACGATAACGATAAAGCCTTAATTATAAATAGAGGACTTGACTATAAATAAAATAAAGACTTAACTATAAATAGAATAAGATTATAATTATAAATAGAGTATATTATAATTATAAATAGAATACGCTATAACTATAAATAAAATACATTATAACTATTAATAGAATAGGGTCATGACTATAAATAGGGCTATATATAGAGGTTATATTAATAATATATTCTAAATTTAGAGATTCTCACGAGCTAAAAATATTCTTAAAAGTGTTTTAAAATTAAAATATAATATTACCCCGCGTAAACTAGCTTAATCGGTTTACGAGCGCTTATAGCGCTCAAAGCCTACCCTATACTTTTATAGATAAATCTAGATAGAATCTTTACTATAGTTTAACTTAATTAAATTTAGCGTTATTTAATAAACTAGGTAATTTTACGTACTAAATATATAATAATAATAATACTATAAATAATATTTAACTATTTAACCTCTATTATTATTTATAATTAAACGTATATTCTAAAGATTAGTAATAAAGGAAATAATATATTAATAAACTAAAGTTTTTAATTGAAGATAGTTTTTTAATAATTAATAAATATTATTATAAAGTAACTCTATTAGAAAATTATCTAAGAAATTCCTTTATTAGTAAACTTATCTTACTAGAATAAATAAATAAATAAATAATTAAATATTTTAACGGATTTCTTATAATATATAATATAACCGCGAAATATATTTGAAGTATTATATTATTAACGATTAAATCTATATTTAAAATACTCGCGGTATAATAATAGAAATTAATAATATTAACTACCTATCTTTATAGAATAAAATATAACGAACTAGTAAATCAAAGTAGTATAATACGTCGGTAAATCGAAAACTAGCTTTAGTAACTCGGGGTTTATAAATAAGTTATTTTAAATACCCGAGATAAATTTAGAGCGCCCGAGTAATTTTAAATATATATAGAGCGCCCCTTCGAGTAATTTTATATTTAGTAAATACTCGACGGGCGCCCGAAATTTTTATAAAATAAATATCGGGCTCTTTATAAATATAAATATAAATTTAAAACTTTAAAATTCTATAATTATCTTTATCGATAATAACGACCTCTTAGAATAATTCTTAACGCTAATAAATTTTAATACCCGGAATCGATCGATTTAGGCGAATTCCTCGCGGGAGTAACGCGTAGGCTATACGCTAGGGTATACGCCTTCGCTATAATATATAATAATAGTAATTATAGGGGTACGATAGTACTAGCGATTATAACTATAATAAGAGCTATAACTATAACTATAATTATAAATAAGACTATATATAGAGGCCTAGGTTATAAATAAAAGTTATAAACGGAGATTAAAATTAATAGTATACCTCTACTTTAGCGCCCGTTAGTGGTCGTTTTAGGTTTACTCGATATATACCCGAGTAACTCTAGGTCCTTTAACTATATACCTCGGGCGTATTTTAAATTAGTAAATAAATATCGTATTTAAAGCTCCCGAGGCGCCCGTCGAGCGCTTTAAACTATAATCGAGCCACTTTTCGTTTTACCGACGTATATAATAATATTTATATATTATATTTACGCGATTATTATAGGAGAATTTATTATAGCCGTTATATTTTAAATAAAATAAATAACAAGTTTATAGAAGAGTCGCGGAAGATATTAAATATTTAGTAATTACTAGATAAAAAGTTATAATAAATATCTAAAAATTGTTATTATTAATATATTAAATCGTAATAAAATAATATTATTATAATATATATATCTTAATCTATAAAGTAAAGTAAGAGTTTTATAAATTAATATTGAATAATATTAATACGTATACGTGATTCTTTTTAAATAAAATAAATATTAATAAAACTAATATTAATAAAGAAAAGAAATTAATATATTTATATTTAATTTATATATTATTAACAAGAAAACTAAAGAAGAGAAATTAGAAAATATAGATTTTAACTTTTATATCGAGATATATATAAGATTCTTACGTTTGTATATTTAGTAAACTTATAGAGATTACGTTATTAATTAATTATAAACTCGAATATTAAAAATACGTAAAAATATATATTTAAAGAATTAATATAATAATATTAAAGAAATAAACTATTTACAGAGGAGACCGAAGTAATAATTAATATTAAGATTTATTATTCTTATAGGATTTGTTAATAAATTTTATTCTAATTTATTTTATTAAATTTAGAATTTCCTTAAATTCTTTTATCGCCTATTAAATATCGTAAACGAGTATTTATTATAAATAAGTACCTAATATTTATAAATAAAATAAGTCGGGATATTTAACGAGTCTACTAATAATTTAACGAGTCTACGAATTATATAATTCGTCTCGAAATCTAAATAAGGATTTAGTTATAAAATTATATAGTTTATTTTATTTTATTTATTATAAGCGCGCTAAATAAATAAACTCGCGTTATATATAGACGTTAATAATATTTATATTAGAAATATTCTTTTCTTTATTCGGTTAATAAATTTAAAGAGTTTTATCGAGTATTTATTATTATATATATTAATTACTACTAGTTTAGGTAAATATATACTACTATATTTCTTTATAAGAATATAAGAATAATATAATTATACTTTATTTTTAAGTTTTATATACTAGTTTTATAGTAATCTTTCCTTTATTTATCCTACTAAATTTAGAGGATTCTACGAATAATTATTCATAATAAAAAAAGGATAATTATAGAAGGTAATTAACTTTCTATCTTAGTATTTATCGAGAAGTAGATTTTTGATATATATTATTTATTTATTATTCTTTTTATTTTCTTTATAAAGTTAAAGAGTTTTCTAGAATATTTTTATATTTAAAATCGGGGTGAATTTCTTTAAAGAGGGAGATAATTATAATATTATATTAAAATTAGATATTAATAGTCAGGATTTAGGCTAAAGATTACTACGTATTATATATATAATCTTTATATTAACCTTATTAACTAATAATATAATCGATAAGTTATTAATATTATAATTAAAGTATATAACTATATACGATAATTCATTATTTACTCCTAAGTCCTAGAGTTCTTTAGAAATTAGTTCTTTTATCGAGTAATAACGATCTTTACTAAATCTATATATCTATATTTCTATTATTATATATACTCTGGGTATTCTATTAAACCGAAAGTTTATAGTAGAAAATTATTAAAGTATAGTCCCTAGTAGTAAGTTTTCTTCGTTATAGAAATTCCCGCTTAACTAGTATATTCTTATAAATTATTTATAAATAGTTTTATATTTATTTATAAGGACTTTAGCGTTTTATAATTATTTAACTAATATTTATTTATTATCTTTCGGCCTATAGTTCCTCTAGCGAGTTAAGTATTATATAATTATATTCTTTACTTTTCTAAATCGACGCTATCGCTTCCGAACTAGCTTCTCTTCTTTATATTATTCTTCGTTATCGATAATAATAGACTCTATTACTTTAAGATATCGTTTATAAAGATCGGTAATAAGAGATATAGCCGGCTCTAGATATATAACTAAAATAATATTATAGATAATTATCGTAGATAGTAATTATATATAGTATATTAATCTACCGATATATTCTAGGCCCCCTCGAGATCTTAGTTATATAAGTTAAGGGTTACGAATTTATTAATATTTAAATATTTAATAAAGTTAAATAATTTTATATTATATTAATAGCCGGCTCTATAGAGGATTAGTCCCTCTTTAATAGAGAGCTAGTTTCTACGATACGATACTAAAGGCTAGGAGGTGTACCGGTAGTATATCTTTTATTAAACGGATTCGCCTATTAATCGCCCTCTATATTTACGGCGACGAATTATATTTCTTAATAAATATTCAAACTTTACGGTCTTTACGATCGATATTCGATACTACTCCCCGACGATAAGATTTATTTAGGCGGTAGACGATATATAAGATAAAAGAGATTAATAGAAAGAATTAATTATCTATATTCCCGCGCGGCCCCGTTAGATAGTAATATCGATTTTTACTCTATTTCTATATAAGTCTACTATATTTAATTCGCTATCCTAACGCCTATTAAATTAAACCCTCGTACGCGAGGCCTTAATAATTACGGAAGAAGAGATAAGAATACCGAGGTTATAAATTAATTATAGGTATTCGGATAAATTAGTTATTATATATTCTATATAATAGATTAGCCGGTATATAAGATACTAATAAAGAGTATAAAAAGTAACGAGTTAGGGGTTCTTCTATACTAGATAGATATTAAAGAGAAATAAATACTACTTTAGAATAAATATAAAATTCTAGCTAGAGATTCCCGCCCTCTATATATATTTTAAATAATATTATAAATACTAACCCTATATAGCCTAGCGGTTAAAACCTAGCCTATTTATAGTACTAGAGAGTATAGGATAATAAATAAATAAAAACCGATATATTCTAGAATCTTAAAAGGCCCTATAAATTACTATTTTATTTTACGGGAGAGGACGCCTACTATTTAATACTCTTTATAGAGACGAAGGTTTATTATATTATTAACTTTAAAAAATATAAGTCGGTAGCGGGCGTCGTAGTACTCTTTTATTTATAACGATGTAAATATAATAACGTTTTACGCGTCTATATATTTAGGGCGATAAACTATATTAGGGAAAATTTTAATATAAAAGGCTTCTATAATACTATATTATATTTATATAATATAAAGAGGTACTCCTATATTAGGGAAGTTCGTATAATAGAAGGTTTCGATATTATAGAAGGTCTTAATAGTACTATACTCTACTTTCGTAGTATAAAGTATTTTAGTAATTATTATTTCTAAAGTATTTAATAATAGTATTTCCGCGTTTTAGATATCTTTAAGATTTATTAATTTTAGATTATTAATATCTAGTAAATCTAGTAGTTCTTTAAATTTAAAATTATATAATATTTAAGTCGATATTAAATACGTATTATTATACTTTATTAAATTCTTTAATATAGCGGATAGTTATACTAGTATAATAAATTACTTTTTAGTATTTATTATAAATAGAAAGTAGCGTAGAGTAATTTCGACGACTTTATTCGACTTTTCGGATTATTCGTCGGTTTATAAATAATATATAGTCGAATAGAGTATATTTATCTTAAGTTTCTTTATAATCTACTTCTATAACTAGTTAATAAAGCGACGGTCTCTATTTGAAATAATTACCGAAGGTAACCCCTAATTTAGAAGAAAGAGTCGAGTTAATAAATAATATATTTATTATAAACCTCTCTAAATTATTTAACTAGTTATTAATATAACCGCCTTACTAAATTTATTAGTTATAGATATTTTATAGTCTTCTCCTATAGTAGCCTTCGGTAGGGCTAGGATAAAGTCGATTATTAATATATAAAATAATTTTATAAAACTATAGATAGGCTATAACGATCTATATAATTAATATCTAGGAGTCTAGTATAGCTAGTAGTACGAGTAATATCGGAGATATTTATATAACTTTATAGATATATTAAATATATATACGCTAGCTACTAGTTTCTTATAAGTTCTAGTATAGTTAAAGTACCCTATTTTATCGTATATCTTTCGAAAGACCTTATATTCTAGAGTAGTCGATAAGTATAGACGTAGAATACTATATTCGATATCGTCGAAATAAAGTAGATTATCTATAAGTTTATAAAGGAGCTTTACGACGTTATTCCTAAAAACTATATTTCGTTTTATTATAGTTATAATTCTAGTTTATCGAGTTTCCGTTTTATAACCTTATTATATACTACCCTTAAAGTCCTCGTTAACGGCGATAATATTTATAGAGAAAGTTATAAATAGGGTATCCAAGATTAATTCACTTATTTTAAAACGGTATATCCGACTAGTAAAGTATAATAAAGTATTAGAGACTATATTAACTTTATTAAATTTATACTATAACTTAACTCTAAATCTCTATAAATATTCCGACGTATATATTAGTTTAAAATTCAGTTTTTCCGTAGACGTAATATTTATAAACGTTTAGCGTATAACTCTAATAGTAACGGAGTAATTAATATAGATAATTATTACTTTAATAATTATTTTAATAAAGTAGCGGATCTTCTTTATAATTTATATAATATTAATTATTTCTAGTTCGGTAGGCTAGTATCTAGTTTCTACTAGCGTAAATTACCTAGATAAGAATAATATAAATAGTATAAATCTCTACCTAGAGTATTCTACGTTAGTAATTATATTCTTTATATAATATATATAGGCGCCGAAATTTTATTCTTTAAATATATTAAGGTCGATAAAGAGCTACCTCCTAGAATTTATATAATAAAGTATTATTAGCCTAGCGAATATATTTTATAACTATTAATAGGTTTCTAGCTCCGATAGTAAAGAAGTATTAATTAAAGTTTTCTTTATTATAAATTTATAAATATTACCCCGAATACCTCTAATATTAAATATAATTCTATAATTTTGATTTAATAATATCTTACGGTCTTATAGCGGCTTAATAATTACTATATAATATGAAATATATTATTTCAGGTAGTCTATTATATCTAAATATTACTTAAATACCTATAGGGTCCTAGGGAATTCTAGGTTTCTAATAATTACTAATTTATCTTTAATAGTAATAAGTTTTAAGACGTTAATATATTATCCTAATAATTAAATAAATAGGTATCCTAGGAAAGATTTCTTAATAGAGATATAAATATTTATATTAAAAAGGGCTTGAAATATTAGGGTAAGATATAATATATACTCTAATAATAATTTCGAGTAGATAACGATATCGTCTACGTAGGCTCTATAGAACTTTCTAAATAATTATAGGATATAATTAATTATATACTATACGCATACTAGTAAATTACGATATTTTATTATAGGAATATTAAATATCTCCTATCCTCTATAGGAAGAGACGGTTAGGTAGTAACGATAATACCGTTTTACCTACTACTAGTAGAAGAATATAGTAGTATCGATAATCGAGATATATATAATATAAAGGAGTTTTAGTAGGATATCTATTTAGGACGGGACTAGATATATATTAAATATAATAATTTTATTAAAAATCCTAATATTAATAACTATACGATCTTTAGGGTTATTATATCGGTAAAGTAATAAACTCGTCGTATTCTACCGAAAAAGACGGAAAAGGCGTTTAGATCTATTTAGTTTATATACTAGCCCTAAAGATTAATTTAATACCTACTTTCGTCTAAAGTATCTAAATACGTATTTAGTACCTCGATTTATTTTAAATAAATTTAAATAAATAGGAATAAACTAGTCTAAATAATACTAGTAGATAATTAGATATATATAATTATAAGTGAATTATATAATCTATAATACCGCGCTAGCTTAGGGGGTATTACGCGCGTATATAATTTTTATAAATTAATATAATTTAAAATTTAAATTAAATTAATATAGTTATAGCGCTCTATATAGCCTTAGCGAGCTACCCGGCGCTAGTAGAAAATTACGGATTTAAAATCTTAAATCCGAAGTTACTATTTTTAGGTTTTTTATTAAATTTTTTTTTTTTTTTTTTTTTTTAAACATTGTCTTTTCGTTATTTTTCCGCCTAAAGCCGGCAAAATACGTATTTAGTACCTCGACTCTTCTCGTACGGTCTCCCGCTTTACCGATATAAGAGTATCTTTTTATATAATAAAATAAAGGAAAGAGAATAACGTAGATATAGAAATTTATTTTATTCGACTTTATTTATAGAGTTTATTAAATACTTCGTTAATTATATCTCTATATTATTTTCCTAGCGGATATACTCGTATTTAATTTATTTTATAAATCTCTCTCTAGTTATTAATAAATAGTATATCTATTTATTTAGATTCTAGGATATTAATAATATTTCTTATATCTTTCTAGAGCTCTAGAAACGAATCGATAACATCGATAATAAAATTAAATAAAAGTATCGCTTTTATAGATTATAATATTAATAGGGTATAGTATCTTTATAATTATATAATTTATAGATAATACTTCTATAGTAAAGTTTCTTACTATTATAATACTCTCTATAAAAGACTTCTACGGTATCGTAATAATATTAAATATTATTATTATATAATACCTAAGACCGCTAGCGTAGAGCTAGCGGCTTAGTAATAATATAAAAAACGTAAAATAGTTACGGGGTTCATTATTAAATAGTTCTTAAATCCTAGATTTAATAATAAAACTAATCTCTAAAGATTCTAATAATATAGGGGAATATTAATTCGATATAAATTTACTAAAAGTTAGAACCCCGCGATATTAAGACTAGAACCCCGTATCGATAAATAATAATATTATAGAGGTAGCGGGGCGTAGGTATATATAATATATTAATATCTTTAACGGGGCGTAAATATATACAACGTACTACTACTTTATACTTAACGATTATTTAATTATTTAATATTTATAAAACCCCTTAGGTTATTATAATTAATTAAGATTTTTATTTTATATAAACTACCCTTAAGGTAGTATCGTTATTATTTAAATATTATAATAATTATAAAGAGCTTTTTATTATAAATCTTATATCGAATTTCTAAATCTTATATCTTACGGGACTAGAAAACGACGGGATATTATTTAATAATTATATTAAAATCGTAATTATAATAAAATTAGAAGTATTTATTTTAATCCGAATTTTTAATTCTAGATTAAAATATATAATAGTAAGTATCTACGAGAATAAATCGCGAAATAAATAAAATATTTACTCGCCTCTTTAAGTTATTTAAATAAACTAAACTTTTTATTATTTTTATTATCTTTTAATAAACCCGTTAATAGGCCTATTATCTACGAATAATAATAAATAAAAATACGATAAAAATTAACGAAGCTTAAAAATACTTATATATTATAAAAGGATTTTAGTTTCGATTAAAACTAAATTATATTAATTCTATATTTGTTTATTAAGATATTTTCGGTATTTATAATAAACTTTAAAAACTTAATTAACCGAGTAAAGAACTCGTATTTCTTAAGATTTACGAATAAAGAATATTTTCGTAGGCGTTCGAGTATTTATTATATATAATTAATATACTCCTCTTTTAAATTTAAATAAATCAGGATATTATTTAGATAAATAATATAAAATATATTTATTAAGCCCGCTAACGATTTATTAATATAAGTTTAAAAAATAATAAATATATTTATTAAATTAAATAATATTATTATATATTCGAAAAGATTATACCGTATACGAAATATTATCTTCTATTTATCGCCTTCCTTAATTTTTATTTAATAATAAATATGTTTTAAATTAAACTTCGTAAATTATATAATATTATTTAAACGGTCTAACGTTTTACTAATTAAAAATAACGGGTAGCGATTCTTAATAATAATTTTATTAAGACCTCGGTAGTCGATATATAATTATAATCTATTATTCTTTTTTAGAATAAAAAGGATAGAAGCCCCGACGGTATTTATAAAATATTTAATTTAACCCTTCGTTAAGGCGTCGTTTAGGTATCTCCTTAACTTTATTAATTTTAAATTCGATAGATTATAAAAAGGCCCGTATAACGGGTTATCTTTTATATTAATTATATAATCGTTATTTTTATATAACGATAGTCGACCTAGTTCTTTATTTAAAAAGATATTATTAAAATCTATAAATTCGTCGGGAAGCGTAGGCGGTACGATAATAAAATTATTAGAAAATATTATATTAACGATAATATTACTTTTTTTAACCTCGTTTTTATTAATAAAATTTTAATTAAAGGGACTAGCCTTAATATAAATTAATATATAAATAATTAACTACGTCTTTAATAATTTCGTAAAATCCTTAAATAATTTTAATATATATATATTCGGCGCGATATCGAATTATTAAATATATATATTATAATCGGTTTAAATCTTTTCCTTTTCTATAATTAGTATATTTATAATAATAGGCGAGCCTTTTTTATTAATAAAATAAAAGATATTATTATATTTTTTAATTTATCCCTATAAATCGGTTAGCCGATAGACGATATTATAAATATTATAATAATAAATAAATTACCCGCTTATTTATTTAAGAGTCGGTAGCGGCTCGTTTTTAAAATACTCTAAATTATATTATTAATAATATTTATCTTAATTTTTAAATGTTTATTTATTTTAATACGAATAATTTTTATATTAATATTAATTAGATTCGCGATAACTTCGTTATTAATATTTATATTTAGTCGGGTTTTTATTTCTCTTTATTCCCTCGGAATAAAGATTTTCTTAAGAGTTTATTATTTTTTAAATTTATAATATAATCGCCGATATAATTAATAATCTTTATTTTCTTCTTCGGATATTTATTAAAATAATAGCCGAATTTATAATAATTAAAATATTTAATATCCTTAAAATTCTTATCGCTCTCGCGAGTCGTATACGTTTTATTTATATTTTTATAATTATTATTATTAAAACCTTATCCCCTTATATTAAATTTATTTTTATTATCTCTATTTTTTAATATCTTTTTATACCTTTTCCGAGGTTTTAATTAATTATTTTAATTATTATCTTATATCTTAAAGTCTCGATTAAGATTACGTTTATAATATATTATAAACGATATAAATTCGGTTTATTTAATAAGAATATTTTAGCCTCGGTTAACTTTTTTTAAAATATTAAATTTTAAGCGGGTTATTAAATAAATTATTTATTACTTTTTATTATAAAAAGGTAATTCGGTTTCTAGAGTATTAAGGTAAATATCGAAATTTTATATTAATTAATTATTCCTTTAACGTATATATTAATATTTAAAATTCGTATTTATAAGTCGGTTTAAAAAGTCTTTAATTATATTAAATAAATAATTTAAAAAAAACTTCTATATTAATATATTTATTAAATAAAGTTTTTAATATTTATTTTATTTTATAACTTCTTAATTTACCCCTTTAAATAAGGTATTATATATAAAATCTTCTTTTTATTTATTCGAAAGTTTACGGGTATTAAACGGAATATAAACTCTATATTATAAATTTATTTTTAATAATTTTACGGATTTTTTATATAAAAATCTTATAATTTCGATAACCGTAAATTACCTTAATTTATATTAAGACCGATTTAATTATAATTTATTATCGGGCCGTTTTTATCTTTTATATTTAATATTTAAAGATTATTTTTAATTTCTTTATCTTCTTTACCTACGATAATACGTCGTAAATTTTTAATATTTTTTTTAATTATAATAATAAAGGCCTCTTTCTCGAGGGCTTTTTATTTATATTTTAATTTTATAAATTATTAATTTACCGTAAGATTAGTACTCTCTAGTAAATTTCTTATATTTTCGTTTAAAGTATTAGTCCCGTATATCTCGCCTTCGGGATAATTATTTTTAGAAAGATTTTTTATATTTTTAACGAATTACTATTTAAAAAGGTTAAAAAAGATTAAAATTATTAAATTATAATACCTAAGATATTTATAATAATATAAAAATAAATATAAAATCTTAATAGGAAAATAGTCTCTATATTTAATTAATAAAAATAATCTTTAAAGAGTTAAAGTAAAGATTTTAAATCTTCTATTTCTAAAAGAGGCTCCGGAGTACCGGAAACTATAATATAATATTATAATATAAATAGTATAACTACGCCATATACTTCTTTCCTAGGATTTATATATTATATTTAATAACTACTATAAAGCTAGTCTTAATATAATATAATAATTATAATATACCGAAGTTTAAAGCTAGCTAAGCGATTAAGTTATTAATATTATTATAATTCGCTCCGTTATTATATATTTTTAAATAGGTATTTAAATAACTCGCTAATTATTTAAAGTATTAGTATCGGCCGGGAATATACTTTTTTCCTCGCTACCGTAATTAATACCCTCGTTTATAGGTAGTAGTTAATCTATAAAATAAATTTTAATAGAAGAAACTATCTTTAGGAGCCTTATTAAATTAAAGGAATATTTATTAGAGTTTAAATAATCGTTCGTTATAAACGAAGCCTCGATTTAACGGATAATTAATACCGTTATTATTAATACTATTAAAGTAATTATAATTAGATTTGTTACCGCCGGGTTATTAGGTTCTTTAGGTCTATAAAGTTTATAAAGACTTTAAAGAGAGAGATCTACTACGGTAAGTTTATCGAAATAAAATACCACCGACCTAGATTTCTTTAATATTAACTATAATAATAAATCCTTATATAGTAGTACTTCGATTAAATATACTAGTAAAGATATATATTTCCGCGATATCTATTTATTCCTAGATTATATTAAATAGTTCCATTTTATTAAGGGAGTTAAGGTTATTAAATCTAATTTATAAATAAATTTAAGAAATATTATTTTAATATAGTAGACTAAAAAACTATTAGAAATTAAGCGTCGAATTACTATTTACGGGGATAGTATCGACGAATAATTAAAACTTCTAACTAAACAATTTAAATAATTATTAAATATTACTATTAACTCTCTACTACGCGAAATATATACTTTTAAGAATACTACTAGTAGATATAAATCAAGGGAGTTTATTTAAAATATATTTCGTATAATTAAAAATACCGAGATCATAGAGCTAAAGTTATAACTCGATATAATTTATAATAATATCGATCTAGACCTTAGGATTTATATTTAATATCCTATAAACTAGTTTATTATTAATTTATTCCTAATAAAGTTAGACGATAGGAAATACGATTAATAAATTATAATAGTAAAAAAGACTAACTAGTAGTTAGATAGAACGGTTCCGTAGAACCGTAGTAATACTAGTAACTATAGATAGCGTTAGTCGTAATAGTAGTATAATTAATATTAAGTCTTTCGTTAATTTCCTTACTACCCTACCGAAGGCTTCGGCGGCGGGTTTAGATCTTTTTATAAAAGTAATAATACTTCTTATAAAAGTAGTAGTATTTTTTATAGAAGTAACCTATACGAGTCTTTTCCTTCTTATTAAATTTAGTAGAATAGTATTAACTAATAATAATAATAATATTCTTATTTACCGCCTTCTAGAAAATAATTTTAGATTATAAATAAAAGTTTAAATTCGTTATCTAGATAACGGATATTCTTTATTAAATCTTAAGAGTAAAGAAGAAATTAAAGCTTTAATAGAAACCTATTTAAAAAGTTTTTTATAAAGATATACTAGGCTATTAAAGAGGGTCTAGTATAAGAAAATTAATCTAAAGATTTCTATTCGGTTAAAGACTTTTATAATAAAAAGGAACTAGGTAATTATTATAATTAATATAAAAACTACTAAAACTCTATATAAAGTAGCGATAATAATAACTCTATCGGTTTAGAATAACCCTAAAATAAATTAATTAATGAACTTTTCGTCGGCGTACTGTCTACGACTATTAAAATTATATACCGGCTATATAAATAGTTATTTATATCGAATAACAAATTTTATAAATATATACGATAATATCGCTCTAGTATTAATTAGTTTAATATAACCGCCTCTAATACTATCTAGGTTTACTTTATCTCGATAGATATTTAATATTCCGCCTCCTAGAATATTATTATATCTACGGCGAAGGATAATCTTATATAAGATTATATCTTTTAAAATTACTACTATACTATAATTAAAATCTCTCTTAATATATATAGTATTTTATACGATTTTTATTTCGATACCGGATATATTATAAACTTTATCGATTATATATTCTTAAAGAAACTAATAGAGTTTGATTTAAAAATCGAAATCCGTAAAATATCTACTATAATAAAGGTTCGCGGCCTAGGCTCTAGTAAATATAACGCGGATAAATATACTATTATATTTATATATATCCCTAGTAAAGACGGTATTATATTAATTATTAAAGAATTATATATTATTAATAATCTTTCGGTAAAAGTATTTATAAACGTGGATATTATAAAATTTAAAAATATTATCCTTAATACTAGAAAGAATTTAATTACTATTATTTTATATAGTAATCTAAAGATTCCGGTATCTATAATTCTTAAGAGTACTAGGACCGATACTATCGTTATTAGTAAAAATAGGTAGACTATACTATTATATACGGAGATAGTAGTTTTATTTAAATTTATTTCGTTTCCTAAAAACCGCGATTTTCTTTTTAAACCTATATAATATAACTTCTTTATAGTCTCCGCCTATATTATTAACTACGATACAGACTATATTATAGTATATAATAATATAGATAAATTTATAATATTAAGAAAATACTTTAAACTCGGTAAAATTACTAAATATAAAACTATAGGATATTTCTCTATTAACGTATTATATATAGAGATAACTCGTAGACTACTAAAATCTTATCTATTATTTATCTCTTAGTACTTTAAATTATCCCTAGTATTAATATATAAAATAATAGTATATTTTATACACCTACGCCCCGTTAAAGACGTTAGTATATTATATATACCTACGCCCCGCTACCTCTATAATATTATTATTTATCGATACGGGGTTCTAGCCTTAGTATCGCGGGGTTCTAATTTTTAATAAATTTATATCGAGTTAATATTCCCCCGTATTATTAGAATCCTTAGAGATTAATTTTATTATTAAATTTAGAATTTAAAAACTACCTAGTAATAAACCCCGTAATTATTTTATATTTTTTATATTATTATTAAGCCGCTAGCTCTACGCTAGCGGCTTTAAGTATTATAATTATAATTTTTTTAAATCTTTTTAAAGAAAAGACCTATCGTTATTATAATATCGGGTTTAACCTCGAGACGTCTAAAAGAATTTAATAATAATAATATTAATTAACCCCTCTCCGACGACCCCTATTATAAGGATAATAGTAAATTTAAAGATATTATTACCTTTAAAGAGATTTTAAATATATAATTTAAAGTTATTAAAGAAGAAAATCGTCGCCTTAAATAATAATAAAAGTTAAGAGTATTATAAATTTAAAATTAAAAGTTATATAATCCTATTATTTCTACGCCCGCTAGCGGAGCGCTAGTAGAATTTATTATTTATAATAAAGATCCCCTAATTATTATACCTACCGATAGAATAATAATAAATTTAACTACGTTTAGTAGAGATATCCTTATTAGGGCGAAAATACTACGCTCTAATAAAATATATTCTTATAAAAGTATAAGCGAAGGTGAATATTTACGCTAGTTCCGCGATATAAATATTAAATTTTTAATTAGTCTTAAGTATTTCACTACTAACTATTTAAGGATTATATATTATATAGATTTATTAGAGAGTAACCCTTTAACGTAGTAATATAAATATTACGATTTATATAATTTAACTAGTATTATATTTAGTTTTTTTAAGAAGTTTCTTTTTAATTTAATAATAGATTTAATTAACTATTATCTCCTCGCCTATAAAAAGTAGGAGGAAACTAAGAAATAGTTTTATTAAAAAGTATTATTATTTAAAGTTTACTTTAAAGAAATAAAGGCCTAGTTATTTTTATTCTCGGAGGAGTATAAGGTAAATTTCTTTTTAATTAAATTTAAATTTAAATTTAAAAATAAAATCCTTAATACTAGTAATATATTTATTTAAAGGGAAGAAATTCTTACTTAAGTTATTATATAAGAAAAGAATCTAAAGTATATATAATTAAGAAATAATTTTAATTTTAATTCGGATTTTTATTTAAAGAACTTTAATAAAGGAAAATTTATAATAAACCGAATTATTAAATTTAATACCGGCGATAACGCGAAGTAGGCGTATTTAAAAGAGAAGGGAAATAAATATTAAGTTAATACTACTAATTCTTTATATAATAAAATTATCTATTATTATTATAGAACGGAAGATTATATTAAGCCTAAATATCCCGATATAAATAAATTAATTATATACGTCGGCGCGGTATCAATAAAAAATAATTTAATTTAATTTACGCCTCGGAAGAAAAGTAAGAAAAACGATTAATAAAAATATACCCTTTTATTCTTTCTAAAGATTAGATTACTCTTTAAAATAAAGTTAAATAATTTATTACCTTAATTAATTTTAGAGCGTAGATTAATTTAATTTTATAATAATTCGTCGTTAAAAATAATTTAAAATTTTATAATACTATTTTACTACTAGCTAAAGTAATTAACGGGTAAAGTATATATTATTATAATACGTATTAATTAGATTATTAAATAATCGATAGTTAAGATTAAAGGCGTAAATATAATACTCTATTCTATATTATAAATCTTAAAGATTTAGATATTATTCTAGGTATATCTAGGTTATATTAATTAAAAATATTAATTAATTTTAAGGCGGATTAATAACGGTTTAAAATTAATTCTAATAATTTATAAATTAAGGAACCGGCTAAATTCACTAGTAGTTTTAAAAATAAACCGAATATATTCGCGGTTATATATACTACGGTAGTATAAAGTAAATAGGAAGAACTTCCTAACCTATAGATTCTTAAGGAATTTATAAGGTTTTATAATATTTTTTTTAATAAAAAGGCGAGTACCCTACCTATTTTTAAATAAAGGGATTATATTATTAAAATAAAAATTAATAAAAAACCGCTTTATAGACCTTTTTATAATTTATTTTAAATTAAATTATTAGAGTTACGGCGTTATTTAGAATCCTTATTTTATAAAAGTTAGATTCGTTATTTAATTTTTTTAGTTAGAGTATCTATTCTTTTTATACTTAAAAAAAATAGTAGGTTATATTTTTATATAAATTATTAAAGTTTAAATATAGTAATTATTAAGAATCGATATTTATTACCCTTAATTACCGAGATATTAAACCGTTTATATAGTTTTAAAATCTTTATAAAGTTAGATCTTAAGAATATTTATTATAGGATCTAGATTAAGGAAAGCGATAAATAAAAAATTATTTTCCGAACTCGCTATAATTATTTCGAATATTTAATTATACCTTTTAGGCTCGTTAACGCACCGGCGATATTTTAAATTTATATTAACCGTATATTTATAAGTTTAATAAATATAATATATATAGTATATCTAGATAATATCCTAATTTATAGTATTAATCCGGCGGAGTATTAACGGTATATTAAATAAATATTTAAATAATTATATTAGTTCTAGTTATTTATTAACCTTAAGAAGTATTAATTTAATACCGAAATAGTCGAGTTTTTAGTTTTTATTATATTTATTAATAAGGTAGTTATAAAGTTAGAATATATTAAGATTATTAAGGAATAGTCTTAACCAAAAACTTATTAAGAGGTATAAATCTTTTTAGATTTTATTAACTTCTATAGGCGGTTTATTTATAATTATTTTAATATAACTACGCCGTTTACTAACTTATTTAAGGGTAATAAAGTAAATAAGAAAATAAATCCGTTTAAATAAATAAACGGCGCCGCGGAAATATTTTAGATTTTACGAGATATATTTATAAGCGCGCCTTTTCTACGTTATTATAATCTAATTAAATAATTATATATAAAGACGGATATTTCTAACTTTAGCCTTAACTTTATATTATTATAATAGGATAAAAATAATTATTAGCGCTCTATAATATTCTAGTCGCGGAAATTAAATCCCTTAGAATAAAATTATAAAATCTATAATTAAGAATTACTCGCTATTATAGCGGTAATAAGATAATAATAATATTATTTAAAAGATAGCCCTTATTATATTAAAATCTAAATTAATTATAATAATTTAAAGGGTTTTATAAAATAAAAGGAGTTAAATTTTAGGTAGGCTCGTTAGGTATTTAAATTAATTATTTATAACTTTAAGATCTTTTATCGGGTTAGAAAATTAAATCTTATTAATATATCGTCGCGGCGTTTTAATTATAAGGGAGTATCGTCGTTAAATACTAGATTATTATTAACGCTTTAGAATAAACTTACTCTTTAAATTAACGGTTAATTATTAGAAAAAGATAAAGAAGTAAAAGTAGTTATAACTTTTATTTTTTAAATTATAAAATTAAGAGTAGTAATTCTAAGGCGGGATATTATAATAATATTTAAAATTATATATAATAATCCTAAAAGGCCTATTAAAACGTTAATTCGGGAATTATAAATTTATAATAATTAGGTAAACTCTTTTCGAACTAAAACGAATATATTAAAGAACCGCCGTTATATAAAGAATAAAGTATAAATTATAGACTCCGAGGGATTATTAAGATATAATAATTATTTTTATATATTAAGAGATAAAGCTTTAAAAGAAGAGTTTATAAAAAATATTATAATAATCCTCTAATAAGTTATTTTAGTACTATAAAATTATATAAATTATTTACCCGAAATTTTTTCTAGGGGTAGCCTAAAGTAAATTACGAACTATATTAAAATTTATAATATATATTAACGGACGAAGACGCCGCGATATTATTTATATAATAAATTAAATTTGTTTCCTATTATTATTTAGTCTTAAAAGGAGATTTTTATAAATTTTATAATTAATTTACCGCCTAGTAAATATAGGGGTACTATTTATAATATTATTTTTATTATTATAAATTGATTTACTAAAATAATTAAATATATATTTATAATTATTAAAATCGATACTATTTAACTAGCGGAAGTATTTTATTCTAAAATTATTTACCGCTATAATATACTTAATAGTATTATTAATAATAGAGGCTCTATTTTTACGAGCGCCTTCTAGTCGGTTATATATTTTTATTCGAAAATTAAATAACGCCTAAATACTACCTTTTACTCTTAAATAAATAAATAAATAAAGTATTAAAATTAAATATTAAAATACTATTTACGTATATTTATTAATAATAAATAAATAAATTAGGCCAGATTACTATTTATAGTAGAATTTTTAACTAATAATAATTAGAGTACCGCCGTCGGAACGATATCGTTTTTTATATATATAATTATTATTTTAAAATCCGTTAGGAGGTCGAGGACGATTCTAGAAAAAAAAAAGTACTAGTTATAAATAATAAAGTATAATAATTATAAACTCTAAAGAATAAATTTATAAAGTATCTTTAAAGCGCTACCGAATACTAAATTAAATAATAAAATAAAATATATAAATTATAAAGTTATAAGGTTAATAATTTAATTATATTAATAATAAAGAACCTAAAGTAAAAATACTTAAATAAAATATTATCCTATAAATTTATAGGGCCCTTTAAAATTATTAATAAAATAAAAATATAAATTTACCGCCTACTACTACCTTCTATATATAAAATCTATAATATTTTATATATATCGTTATTTAAATTATATTATCTTCGCGATTATATTAATATAGCGGAATCTTTTATATAAGCCCCCGAACTTATTAATAATAATAAGTTATAATAAATAGAAGAAGTAATCGATAAAGTTAAAAATAAGGAAAATATTTGATATAAAGTTAAATAAACTAGTTAAGGCGAAGAATATAATTAATAATTATTAAATAAAGAGTTTATTAATATTAATAAACTAATTAAAGCCTTTAAATAGGCGGGTAATAAATATAAATATATAAATATAATTAAAGAGGTTACCTAGTTATATAAAATAATAAAACGGAGTAAACGGAGCCGATATTAAAAATAAATATTACTACTTTTATATTAATATTTATATAACGAATATTCTCCTCTATATTTATAATCTTATTATACGGTTTTAAGGTATAACTAAATTTAATTTATTATTAAACTATTTATATACGATAGCGATAAAATATTATATTTATAAAAATTATTTTATTTTAGATATAATTTATATAGACGCCTAGAATATATTATTAAATAATATATCTAGGTAAACTTAATTAGCGCCGATTTAAGAAAAAAAGAATTCGATATTATTATTATATTATATAAAATATTTAGTTCCTATCGGAAGTTTTAAAAGAAGATATAATATCTTTAATATAATCCTTAAGGTCCCGTTTATACTAGCGGAAACTTTTAATCTCTTTTTCGAAAATTTTATTTATCGCTTTTAATTTCTTAATATATTAATTCGCCGCCGTTAATTAATTCTATAGGTTAGCGATTATAATAGGAGTTTATTTATTAATTATTATTATTTTATTATATAATTTACGTTACTAGGTAATTTTCTTATTTATTAAATTATATTTATATTCTTCTTTAAGAGTCTTATTATTAATACGGGTATATTAATATATAAACCTCTTTACTTTCCTTCGGAAAGAGTTAAGAATTTATTATTATTAATATACGTCGCTTTAGAGTCGTGATTTACCTTTATATAATAATCGATTCCGTAGTAATTAATATAATAGAGTATATCAATAGGGGGCGTACCTCGAATATAATTATTATTAAATTAATAAAAATAGACCCGGTAAAGGAGTTATAAAGCGTAGTAAATTACTATTATAATTAATATTATATAGTCGCGCTAATAACGGACTAGTTATATTTATTAATATATTTATAGCTAGAATAATTAATATAAATAAATTAATATTATTAGTAAATAGGAGCTATTTATAGAGTTAGAAAAAAGTTATATATAACGAGAGTATTATTTATATATTAGTTATAATACTAGAATACTATTATAGAGCTAGAGTAATAATATATAAAAAAGACTAAAAGAGTTACGAAGAAAGAAAATAAATAAGCGAGCGAGTTTATTTTAATAATAAACCGTTGCGCTAAATACTTTATTATTATTATATATCGATACGCGCCTCCGCTCCGCTACCTCGCTTTTATTAATAAATATAACCGTTATTATAGTAGTTATATTATTATTAATCTCCGGGTATAATATTAGGGCTATACCGTTTATATATAATATTTTACTACTAGTATTTTTATAGTATAATAAGAGTATATAATAAAAGTAGTTACCGTTATTACGTTATTAATATTATAGGTACTGTAGGAATAATTTAATATACTATATTTACTATAAGTGCTATAAGCGCTATAGGAATAATAGTATATACTATTTCGCTCCGCTATTATTATATATAATAGTATTATAAGGACGAAAGAAATATTATTTAATTAATTACTATTACTATATATTAGCGCTATAAGGATAACTTTATTAATTTATTATTTATTTACTACTAATACTACTATATAGTAGAGGTAGTTTAGTAGTATTACTTTTCCGTTACTAATATTATAGGAATAATTTCGTGTCGCTCCGCGACTAATACTATATATTAGCGCTATAGGACCGATAGTATAAATTAGAAAACTCTTTTTCCTTATTTCTCTTAAGGGGTTTAAAGGTTTTTTAATAAATTTCTATAAATTAACTAAATATTATTCCATGACTAGTATTATAGATATTAAAGGATTAAGTATATAACTTTATATTTAAATTATTATATAGTAACGTCGTTATATTAAATAACTTTTTTCCCTTATTTCCTTTAGGGGGTTTAAAGGTTTTTTGATAAATATTTTTAAATTAAAATATTTAAATACCTAGGGACTAGGGCCTAAAAAGAGAAATAATTATAAAGTAGTAATATATTATATATATTTACGCCCCGTTAAAGCCGTTAATATATTATATATACCTACGCCCCGTTATCTCTATAATATTATTATTTATTAATACGGGGTTCTAGTTTTAATATCGCGGGGTTCTAACTTTTAATAAATTTATATCGAGTTAATATTCCCTTATATTATTAGAATCCTTAGAGATTAATTCTATTATTAAATCTAGGATTTAAGAATTATTTAATAATAAACCCCGTAATTATTTTATATTTTTTATATTATTACTAAACCGCTAGCTCTACGCTAGCGGCCTTAGGTATTATACTAGATATATTAAATAATAAGATTTTTATCTTTTAATTTCTTAATTTCGTATTATTCTAAGAAGAGTAATTTAATTAATAACTCTTTATATCGTTTTAATTATAAAGACTAGAATAGTCTTTTAAATAATATATTATTTATATTATAATAAAAGTTATTAAATTTAAAAAGTACTAGTTAAGGTCCTATTTTCGCTACGATATAAGATATATTCGTAGATATAGAAGATCTAGATATAAATAATACTTCGCCGGCGTTAAGTAATATATTCGTAGGTATTAAATAAAACTTAATATATATAAAATTTATATTATTAAGGTCGTTAAGGTTTACTATAAAAAAGTTTTTTTTAATAATATATTTATTTAGGCCTAGGGAGCTAATACCTAGATAAGAAATTCTAAAAAATTTAAATAAAACGCTTATTTAAATCGATTAAAGAGGAATTATTTAATTTTATTACTAGAACTATAAGTTATAAATTATTTATTCTACGTATTATTATTAAGTTAATAGTATTTTATGAAACGATTTATAACGCTAAGAGTTTATTAATAATTGAAATAATTCGCGTTTTATAAAAAGATAATTCCTACTCGTAAATAAAAATCGCCGAGATTACGTAAACGGATTACTAGTATTCCGCCGGGGTATAATTTTAAATTCTATATTAATTCTTAAATATAATAATAAAATTTATATACTTAAAAAAGGATTAATCCGCGAAGAGTTATTAGAATAATATTATAACGATATTTTAACGGGGTATTTTAGCGTTAAGAAAATAATAAAGTTATTTATTAAAAAATATTTCTAAAGTACTCTAAAAGCCGATATATAAAAATATATCGATATATAGGATATATATTAGCGGGTTAAGATATATCGATATTATCTTTATAACGAGATTAGTTTTTTATTATATCTTATAGGGTTATAGAAAGAAATTATAATAAATTTTATTATTAATTTATCTTTAAATAAATAGTACGAACGTATTTATAATACGGTCTTTATAATTATAAATAAATATATAAAGATATTACGATATATTTTAATTATTTAAAATAATCGACTCTACGGGATTAATAAAATTAATATTCGAAAAAGTTATCCTAAAGTTTAGAGTTCCCGATAGGATTATTTCTAATAAAGGATCTATCTATACGAGTATATTTTAATTAGAAGTATATTATTTAATAAAAATTAAAAGGCGCTTAAATATCATATTTTATTTATAAACGGATAATTAAATAAAATATTAGAATTAAACTCTAAAATATTATTTAAGAATCTTTTATTTAAACGAGTAAAATAACTAAATAATACTTTTACCTATAATAAATTAAGTATACTATAATACGTAATATACGATAATATAATGAATATTATTTATAATTATATATAATTATAACCTATCTCTTAAGCCGCGTTTTAAGGGCGAGATATACGAGGGAGAAATACTATTAATATAAAAAGAATTAAAAAATTAAATACTTTAAGAGAGTACCTAATAAAAGTATAAATTATTACGGTCGAGGTATAAAAATATAGCTATAATAAAAGGTATAAATCGAAATTATTCAATATAAATAATCTTATACTATTATTAATTAAAAATTTAACGTAAAAATAACTAAATAAAAAACTCTTTTATAAAGTAATTAAACTATTTAAAATTTTAGATACTACTAGAATATAAGTATACCGCCTAATATTACTAACTAGTTACCGAATTTATAATATTTTTTATATATTACTTTTAGAGCCGTATTATTAACGGTAGAGTAATATTTCGATTCCTAATATACCTCTACCGGAATTAATAAATAATATAAACGAATAGGAAATAAAAAAGGTACTAAAAAAGAAGAAAATAAAAGCGAGGTATTTTATTTTATAAAATAATTAGGATAACTAAAAACCTTTATTAAATAAATCAATATAAATAATTTAGATAATATACTAGAAATACGAGAAATATTCGAGGAGAGTATATAAATAGGAAAGATATTAAAAATAAAGAGTAAGAAAAAGAAATATTATTAATTACTAACTACTACTAGCTATTTTTTATTAATAAATCTCGAGCGAGATATATCTTTATAGTTAATATAGCGCTCGTAGATAAGTTTATATTTAGAGTAATTAACTTTCTTAATTTTAAGACTCGATTATTTATAAATAAAAATATAGCCGGGAAATCGAGCTAAAAGACGAGGACTAAAAATAAAAATAAAAATAAAATTAAAATTATTAATTTTATTTTTAACTTCTTCCTTAGAAGCTTTATAAGAAGATATTAATTTATTTAATATATAACGATTTATATCCTTTATACCGCCGTATTAAGGGCGAGGCTTAAAAGGATTAGAATAAATAACGATATCCTTAATTAAAAAAAAATTATATTTAGATATTATAACTCGTTATATACCGCTAAAAAAAAGGGTAGGATTAATAATAAAATAATCGTAGAGAATAAATATATTAAATTAATCGATAGCGAGATTAAAGCCGAGAGGAGAGTTATATCTAAAAACGTCTCGTATATAACGCGTACGAGCTTCGTCTTTATCTTCGTCCGTCGATTTAAATAAATTATTAGGTTAATATTATATAGTTTTATTTTAAAGTATATTTATATCCCGGGTAGTAATCTCTCCCTAAAAAGTTATTAATATATAAATAATATATAAATTATATTAATTTACTAAAGTACGAAAGGTACTATTTATACCCTCGACGTTTATAGCGAGTCGAGATATTAATTATAATATATCCTTCTCTTTTTTGATATCGCTACTTTTAGGCTTAATCTTTTAAAGAAAAACTACGATATCTTTTATATACTTAACGATATACTCGCGAAAATATTTATTAGAGTCTTAATATTCTAAACGGTTAAGAAGAAAATTTATAAAAGTATAAAATTTAAAAAGAATCTAGATATATTAATATATTTTAGTTTTAAAATATAAATAATATATAAAATTATATAGGTTTTTATTCTTTACGTAATAAATATACTTTATATATAATATTTTATTATATAGAATATAATTATCTAGGTCTATCCGCTTAAAATAGCGGAGGTATAAAAGTATAAATAAAGGCGGGGTAAAAGTAGAGTAAATAATTATTTTACGGGAAACGAGAGTCGAGGATATATTAAATATTTAAATATTATCGTTAATATCGTATACCGTAGAGATTAAACTAATATATTAAATATTAAAATAATTTAGCTATATATATCGCTAATAAAATAAAGTTTAAAACTAATAATTTAAAAATAAAATAAATATCACGATAATATTAATTTTTTCGAAATATAAATAAATACCTTATTTAAAGATAAAATAAACTATTTATTTATTTTAATAATTATAAAATTAAAGAAAGAATTTAAAAAAAGAAAAGAAAGATTTATTTAAATTATAATATATTAACTCTAGTCTTATTTACGGAATATATTTATAATATTTACGACCTTAAAGAAAGAGATTAAAGATATAACCGAGATTATTATAAATTAGTAAAAATCTGAATATAATATAACTATCGATAGTAATATATAGGAGTTTATATATATAGAAGATAATAAGATATTATAGAAGAAAAAAAGTTAGAAGGTCGGCGAAGACTTTATATCTATATCAAGATTATTACCCGTACGTATTTACTCCTATAACTAGAGTTCTTCCTAAATAATAAAGTAGAATAATTTATTCTATTACCGATATCGTTAAAACCCTACTAATAGTAAAGATTTATAGTTTTTAATAATAATTATAATATTCTTTCTCTTATTTTTCCCTTTAAGTTTTAAGGTTTTTATTAAATATCTAGTATAATTTATAACTATATAATTACGCTAGTATACGAGGCGTACGCGACGTATTATTAATTTTAAAATATAATTTATTTCCCTTCCTTTTTCCTACTAGGTTTAGAGATTTTTTATTAATATATTACTACTATAAAAATAGGAGATTAATAGAATTAAATAAAAGGCGTAGGTATTACGCGTATACTTTATTTAATTTAAATTCTCCTATATTATACTCTTTTATTAAAATATTAAAGCGTTAAATTAATATTTACTAGTTTCGAGAGAGAAACCTCTAAAAGGAGAGGTAATTATTATATTATACTAAAACTAACTTTATAGTAGTTATTAAATATAATATATAAATCCTAGGAAGGGAGTATACGGCGTAGTTACGCTATTTATATTATAATATTATATTATAGTTTCCGGTACTCCGGAGCCCTCTTTAGAAATAAAAGACTCGGAACCTTTACTCTAACTCTTTAAAGATTAATTCTATTATTTAAATATAAAGATTATTTTCCTATTAAGATTTTATATTTACTTTTATATTATTATAAATACTCTAGGTATTATAACTTAATAGTAATCGAGCCCGTTATTTTTATAAATCAAGATTACGTAGAGGCTAAATAGGCCGGAAGTTTCGACGTATAAAATAATTAATAATATAGCGAGTAATATTATTAATATTATTAGCGAAGGTATACTCTAAATTTACGAACTCGTTAAACTAGAATATTAGGATTATAATCTCGCGGTTTACTATATTAATAGGTATTATAATATTAACTTTTCTTATAAAAGTAAAGAAAATCGAAGCCGTCGATTTAGAAGTATTTATCGAAGGTTTCTATAAAGTACTTTTCGATATAGTAGAATTACTAGTTTATTATTAAATTAAGAATAAACTTTTACTTTAATAACGGAATAAATTACTTAATTTTAATATAAACGAATTAAATATATTTTTAGATTAATTCTTTAATACTTTTATAAATAAAGGAAATATTTATAAATTTTATAAATAAAATATAGAGGATTAATATTAATATAGAGGATTTAAAATCTAAATTAAGATTTTATTAAAGAGTTTTCGTTCGGGCCGCGGAGATAAGGAAAGGATCTAACCTAAATTTAAATAATAATAACTAGTCCTCTCTAATTCGGGTAAGATTAGATCTTAACGAATTTTACTAAAGAAGATATAGAGGTAGAATATTCTATATAAATAAACTATAGAGTAAATTCGTTAAAATAGAATTCGCTAATATTAAATAATTAAATCGTAGATATAGTTAGAGTAGCTATTTTTATAACTTAATATATCGTAGCGGAAGTCTTTAATAACTATATTAATAGACTAGGTATAATACTTTAGAGTATAATATTCCTTTTCGGCGTAATAGCCCCTAGTATAATAGAGGTAAAATAGTACTATATTAACGTAACTATACTAGACGCTTCGGTAGGGATAGTATTCCGTTATAGCGAACCTAGTAGGTAAAATAGATAAAATAGTATAAAAGAAAGACGTTATTAAATAATTCTAGTTCAACGAACTAGTACTACTAAAGTAACTAGTAGATCGGGACGTCTATCTAGTAGGATATAGTATTTAATAAAATATATAAAAGCCGTTACTACTAATTAATAAAGTTATATTTTATAAAGTAGTAATAATTAATTAATTAATTAACTAGGTATTCGTTTATAACGAATTAAAACAATAAATAATCTTCGCTATCAAGGAATTAACCTAGTATAATAAGGCCGATATAACTGTATTATAAACCTAAAGACCGTTATATAATAACTTTATAATAAGGTTATAGATATAGATATAATAAATTTATAATAAAGTAAATAATAAGACTATATACGACGTATATTATAAAATAGGCTATAATATGGTAATGAGTTACGAGGTTATATAATAAAGTATTCGTAATAACTACTATATCGATTATAGAATATTAAGATATCGCGTAGTTTCCCTCTTTGAGATAGTAATAATAGTATAATTAATTTAAAGTTTAGATAATCGAGAATATTACTCGTAATTATTATTTCTTAAAGTTTATTTATTTAGATTACTTAATTATTATTTACTATTATTAATTTAATTAATTAATTTATATATCTACTCTAGTAAAATTATTTTATTAATAAGGGAGTTCCGCGAAGATTTTCTTAATAGAGTTATTAGGGGCGCCTACTAGCCGCTAAAGAAACCTCTTCGGTTAATAATTTATTACCTCTTTTTACTAGTTAGTAATCGATAATTATAATTATTTTAAAATATTATTTATTCTTCCCTCCGTTTGCTTTTTATTTTAATTTCTTTAATTTTATTTATTTATCTTATAGGCCTTTAGGCCGCTTTATTATAAATTTATTAAATAATTAATACTTATAACCCTCCGGCCGGTGGTTTCTTCTATTTATTCCTTTTCTTTATAAGTTTAAGTATATTACTAGGTTTTAATAATAATCTAAATTATATTAATTATTCTTTAGTAAAAGAGAATTAATCGAGTTATCCCGTTTTTATTATCTACCGCGCGGTTATATATATATTTTAAACCTACGTTAATATTTTTTTAAAATCGTAAATATTTATTTATTTTATTAACTCCGTTTTATCCCTAACTAGTTCCGAGTAAAATAGTAAAGTAGTATATATTTTATATTTTATTTCCTTTATTTATATTAATAGCTAGCGCTACGGACTATAAGTACCTTTATTCGGTATAGAAATTTATTTAATCCGATTTTATTATATTTTAATTATATTATTATAGAGTTTTTAGTCTTCTTTAATTAGTTAAAATAATCGAATTAATCCCCGAATAAATCATCTTTTTAAGACGGGTTAGTAGTTTATATAAAAATTATCTTTTTATAACTCTTTTATTTATTTTATTATTATTAACGGGCCTAATCTTTTATTATTTAATTAATAATTTTAATATCCTAATATTCTTTAATATCTTCGATTAGATTTATTTAATCTTTTCTCTTTTTTATAATTATAGTTATTTTCTATTATTCTTTAAATCCTAGGGCGCGAAGTATCTAGGTTTCTTTTTCCGTTATTAATATTAAAGATATTTATTATTATTTACCTCCTCTACGCTAGAGTTTATTTTAGATCTATATATTTCTTATATATATAATTAAATAGATCCCTTAATTTATTTAATATTATATTATTAGGTAGTTTAATTAGAGGTTAATTAACGCGATTACTAATTTAGCCTTGAATATTAGAATTAAGGTAATTTTAAATACTTTTAAAATTATTCTAAAGTAATCGTTCTAAATAATTACTAGTTTTATATATATCTCTTTATAATCTTTATTATTCTCTTTAATTAGTATTATATCGGAGTTATAAATATTAATATTAATTTAACTATTATACTATATACTATTTTATACTTCGCGAAGGTAGGGCTTTATATCGATTTAATTAAATACTTTATAGCGCGGCTTTAATTAATCGCTTTAATCTTAATCTAGACTAGGTATAATCTTTATTTTTATTTTAAATTAATATATAATCCTAAAATCTTAATACTCGTTTTAAGTTTAATAACTACGTTTTAAAAATTTATCGCTATTTCTATATTAAACTTCTTCGGTATTCGAGATATATAGATTAGCTCGTATTTCTAGAGAGTAAATTTATATTAATAGATTCATTTTAATATAATTCTTAATTAATAATATATTAAAGAATAAAAAGAGTATCGGTAAAGTAAATAATTTTTATAGAATATTTATTATTATTTCCTTTATTATACTCGTTCTTCCTTTAAATATTATAGATATAATCTTATTCGATAAAAAGTTTACTATCTAGTTAATAATTAGACTCGGAATTTCTTTTATTTATAAATCGTATAATAATCTCTTATATAAAATATTATCGAATACTCTCGTTATATTTAATAATAATAGGTTTACTACCTTTCCCCTCCCGTTTTTACTATAGTTTTATATAGTATATATTATATCTATAAGAGTCTCTAGCGCAGTTTTTATTAAACGCTTTTATTTAATCTTTATTTATTATAATAATAATAATTCGTACTCCTCCGTTATATTATTTAATATTCTAGAGATAACTACTTTTATCGTTTTATTAAATATATTAAAGAGTATAATAAACCTATATAGTTTTAACTCTAAATAATCGCCTTTTTAAAATTTCTTAAAGATTATTATATTAGTTTTTTTAAAGTACCTCGGGTAATATCCTTATTTATAATAGGCCTAGAATAAATAAATAATAATATTTATTATTTCCGTTTTTATTATAGTTTTTAGGAATCGGTTCGAGATTTTAATTATTCTTAATACTTTATTAATAATTAGGTATTATATTACTTTATATACTTTTATCCTAATTATTTCTTAATTTATTTTAACGGGCTTTAAATACTTTATTCTTTCGATATTACCTAAATTTTTTATTAATAAGAGAGGGAATTATATTTTTTATAAAACTTTTACTTAATTTTTAAAGTTTTTAATTTTTCCTTCTTTACTGTTTTTAATAATTAGGAATTAAAAGAGTTTTTTAAAAAGGTTATTTTTCTCCTTTTTTTATTTTATAAGTTTTTATACTCTTATCGACTTTAATAAGACTTTATATATACTTTCCTATTAAAGAAATATTTTCGTTCTTCGAATTATATATATTCTTTTATTATTTATTATATCTAGAGCCTCCCCCGTTTTAAAATTTCGATTTTATTTATACTCCTTTATATATTCCTTTACCTTTAATATAATATTAATATAATAGAAATTCTAGTAAAATTTAACTCCTTAGTATAAGCGGGCCTATAAAATTATAAATTTAATAATTTTTAAAAAATCTTTTATTATTTTATTTAAGTATTAATTAATATCCTTTTTATTTTCGAGTTTTAGTTTTTTTTAATATCTAATAAAGGGATTTTATACCTTATTATATTTCCTTTTAAATAATATTATCCTTAATCTTCTTTTAAATATAGCGAGTATATAATATTACCCCTTTTTATATTTACTCGAATTCCGTTATTATTAATTTATAATCGGAGTTATAATATAAATCTTCGCGGATTATAAAGTTATTTATAATTTAGTATATTTCTCTCGTAAAGAACGATAAATCGATTATATTTTTATATCCTCGGGCTTTTTATATCCTCGGGCTTTTTATATAATAGACGCTTTTAATAATTTTAATTTAATTTCTTTTAATTTTATTATTCCTAGGAGATAATTAGTTATAATATAATATATATATCGCCTAGTATTATTATAGTTAGGGTAATAAAGGTTAAAATTCTTTAAAAGAATATATTTATTTTCGTCCGTTAATACTTCCTTTAGTAATAATAATATTAATAAATTATTAGTTAAAGTATATTATATTAATAATAAATTATATATATTATAGATTTATATCTTTTTATATTAGAGGATTTTTCGATTAATAACCTCCTCCTCCTCGACTTTATCCGACCGAGATTTCTTTTTATTTCTTCGCTTTTTTAATATAATCCTTATAGAGTATAAATCTATTAATATTTGGGTAGAATCTCTACTATAGTCTAATTTAGTTAGGTTTAGCGCTACTTAGTAAACTAGCCTTACGTACTATATATATAATAACTATAATACTATAGATAATAATTAACTATTCAACCTCTATTATTATCTATAATTAGATATATATTTTAAAGGGTTATAAATTTAGGTTTAATATTTAATACCTCTTAATAAATACATTTAAAGAAGTCTTTAAACCGTATATATAACGATTTTAATACTACCTCTAAATCTACCTCTAGATCCTAATCTATATAGTAACAAATAGTAACTATAATAGATTATTAGGAATTTAAAATTGAGAAGTTAAATAGGCCGAAGAACTAACTTAAATTTAAGCGCGAAATAATAAATAAATACGTCCTCGATAATATTAATTAAATAGTATTAAGTAAAGAGCTACGACTTATTATTTTTACAAAATTTATCTAGGATATAGAAGAACCTCTTATTAAAAAGGAAAAAAAGGACTATAAAAAAGAGTTAATAGAATAATAAAAAGCGGTAAAGACCTAGGATAAAAAGAATATTAAGGTTATAATTAAATTAATATTTTTTATTAAAGAAAGCCTATAAAGGTATATAAAAGATATCGAGAATATTATTAATTAATAAGCGGTATTTATAAAGTTATATAACGAGAATAATCTAGGTACTAGGGATAAAATAATATTTAAAATTTTAAAAGTCGACTCGTTAAAATATACTACTATTAAGGTTTATACTTTAGTAATTAAAATAATATATTAAATCTTAGTTAAAACAGGACTATTATTACTTAAATAAATATTTAATACCTTCTTTTATATAGGTTTAAAAGAGAGTCTAGCTCTTTTATTATTTTATTTAGTTTAATTTAGGGTACTAAAGAGAAATAAGAATTTAATATTAATAATATAACCGCTATTCTCGGTTAATATAATCGGATAATTAGAGGTAAAGAAGAAAATTAGTATATTTATATAACTAGATTTAATAAATAGGATAAATTTAGAAAAAAGAAACTTCCTACTATTAATAATAATAATAATAAAGACGATAAAGATAAAAAGGATAAAGAGAAACCTCTCTATTCCTATTATAAATCGCCCTACTATAATAAGAATAAATATTATTATCTTTACTCTAAAATACGCCTATAGGACTAGAAACTATTTAAAGGTAAAGAAGATTATATAAAAAAAAATCGGTAAAAAGTCGAATAAGGCTACGGTTTAAAAATTAGGATAATAATAGTTCTATAGGTATATAACTAAATAGAAATCTATTAATACCGATATCGTATATAATATTAAGGAGGACGTAGTCTATATAGATACCGCCTCTAACGTATATATATTATAGGATAAAACCAAGTTTATTTCCTATAAGCCGTATAACGATTCCCTAAATAAAATTAATAATTAATATCTTTATATAGAAGGTACCGGATCTATATATTATTTAATAATTATTAATAATAAACTAGATTAAATTATCTTTATTAATATATATTATATACCTAATATAGACTATAATTTACTCTTAGTTACTACTCTCGAATAGAAGGAATATTCTACTACTATTATAAATAGTAGATTCGATATTATAGATTCTAATAATAAGAAAATACTATTGAAAACGTATATTAATACTAACTACCTACTAGATTTAAAGTATTCGAAAATACTATATATATTAAAATCGTTATATAACTACCCGGTAAATTATTACTTTTAGGATAAATAATACTAGTATCTAATATACCTAAATATATAGGATATAAAGAAGCTAGCTACTATAAATAAAAGAACTAATATTAACGAAGTAAATTATCTTTAGAAGTTAATTCTAGATTATAAGTTATATAAATTATATATAATAAGGAAATAAATTAAAGAACTATTTTATTAACCTCGTCGCTAGAACCTTAATAAGCGGGAAATAGTAAAGAGTATATTTATATACTCTAATTTAATAGAGGGAGGATTAATTAAACAAATAATAAAAGAATACTTCTATATTAAATCCTTTATAGATAACGTTATTAATATAACTTTTATAATTTTACTAAAGAGGAAATCCGATATATTAGTTATTATTAAGAATTATTTAAATTAGATATCGACTTAAAGTTATCCGGTAAAACGATTTAATATTAATAATAAAGTTATTTATACTAGTTATAAGATTCAAGACTTTCTAAAAGAACGCGGGATTTAATAAAAGTTATCTACTCTCTATAATTTAAATTAAAACCTTATTACGGAATATACCTTTCGTATTTTATTCGAGAGGGTAAGAAGTATTCTAAATAACGCCGGTTTATTTTAATCTATATAGGGCGAAGCTCTAAATTTTATAATTTATTATAAAAACCGTTCGCCTATTAAGATCTTTAATAGAATAACTTTTTTTAAAACCTAGTACGGCTATAAACCCCGACTCGATTATATATATATTTTCGGCTGCGTTATCTATATATATAATATAGATCCGGTATTTAAAAAGCTGGATAATAAGAATAAAAAGTATAAATTCCTTAATTATAAAGAATTAAATTAATACCGTTTATAGGATTTTAAAAATAAATAAATATTTCGCGCTTTATAAATAAGATTTAATAACGTTATTATTAATAAAGAAACGGGGGGTAAAACGTATAATAATAACTCTTAGGATTTCTTTTCTAAAGATACCGTTAACGCTAATTTAATACTAGTACGACTTATAAGCGAAGAGGTAAATAACCTCGATAATAATATTATTATTAATAATCCTATAGTAATATTATTTATTAATAATATAGAGGTATTTCCTAAAGAAGTTAAATTATAATTTAAATTATTTATCTAAGAAATAGAAATATTAAATAATAAATTAATTCCTTAACCAAGAGCTAGTAGGAACCGGGATTAAATTAACTATCGCGAATTTTATAATATTAAGTAATATATTAAACGCGGATTTATATTAAGAGATAATAAAGTTAAACTAGATAATATACCTACCGTCCCGTTAATTATATAAGAAATACTAAATAGACCCGATAAAGAGAAATAATATATAGTATTTACCGAAGAGTTAAATAACCTTATAAATAGTAGGGTTTAGGATCTCGTTCCGGTACCGCCTAGTAAAAAAATACTATTAGGATAATAGGTATTAACTATTAAACTAGATTTAATAAGAGTATTTAATCGGTATAAAACCCGTTAAGTTATTAAGGGCTTTAAGTAAATCGAGGGTCTTAATTACTATAAAATCTTCTCATTAATAGTAAAATCTTTAAATTAATATATTCTACTAGCGTTAGAGGCTAAATACGACTAAGAAATAGAGTATTTAAATATAGTTTTAGTATTCCTAGAAATACTACTATAAAAGGAGGTCTATATCGAATAACTATATAAATATATTAATAGGGATCGTAAGATTACTTATCTATTAAAGTATATTTTATATAATCTTAAATAATTACCTTATAAATAATATAATACTTTACGTATTTTCTTCGAGATAAATAGATACGAGCGTTTTAATAAAGACTATTCAGTATTCGTTTATAAAAATAGAATAATTATTACTATCTACGTCGGCAAAACGAAAAGTGGCTCGATCGTGGCTCAGGGCGCTCGACGGGCGCCCCGGGAGCCTTAAACGCGATACCTATCTACCGACTCGAGGTGCGCCCGAGGTATGCAGCCAAGGGGCCTAGGGCTACTCGGGCGCACACCGAGTAAACCTAAAACGGCCACTAATGGGCGCTAAATTAGGGGTGCGCCACTAACTTTGACCCCCGTCCATGGCCCCTGTTCATGGCCATGGCCTTATTCCATTCATGGCCATGGCCCCATTCCATTCATGGCCATGGCGCATTCCATTCATGGCCATGGTCCTGTCGCTGTCGTACCCCTATAACTGTCACTATCGTACCCCTAAACCCCTGGCGCATGCCCTGGCGCATGGCCTGCGCACACCCCCGCGAGGATTTCGCCTGAATCGATCGATTCCGGGCATCAAAATTTGCTAGCGTTGGGGGTCGTTCCGGGGGGTCGCTGCCGTCGATAGGGGCGATCATGGAACATCAAGATTTTTGAAAATTTTAGGTGGTAAATCATGTGATTTTCTAAGGTTAGGGCCCCTGAAGCTCCGGGCTTAAATTACGCTCGTAGGGAGCCCGACGCTTATCTTATAACGGCCTCGGGCGCCCGTCGAGCGCCCGTCGAGCGATTTAACGCTCGAAGGGTGCTCGGCGGGCGCTCGACGGGCGCTCGGGGCCGCTCGGGCACCCCGAGCTTACCTTAGGCGCCCGAGGCAGCTTGCCTAGTGGCCCCGAGCCGCTGGAGCCGGTTTTCGATTTGCCGACGTATATTAACGATATTTTTATTCTCTCTTTTAGTAAAGTTAGTACTAATTTACTAAAGTAATAACTAGATAAATACTTCAAGATAAAATATTTAGGTAAAATCTTATAATATCTAGATATAAAGATTATTCGCGATCGTTTTAATTATATTATTTATATTAACTAAACTAGTTTTACTAGGTAATTATTTAAGTAAATTAATATATTTAAATACTACCCGACGGTAACCTCTATAAACTAGGGTAACGATATATAGAAGATTTTTAATAGTTATAAAATCGATAAAGAAGAGACTAAAATATATAAATCCTTAATAGGAGTATTATAATAATTAGTAACTATAACTAAACTCGATCTAGTATTTATTATTAATAAATATAGTCGTTATACTATAAACTCTACTAGTATTTATTTTAATACTATAAAGCGAATTTATAAATATTTAGTTAATACTACAAGCCTAGGATTATACTATAAACCAAATATCTATAATACTAGTCTCAACCCTAAGGGTAAATTAATATTCTAGATTAATAACTTATAGGTCGACTATAAAGATACTAGTTATATTATATTAAACTATATATTATAGCTATAGAATAAACCTATTATTTAATTATCTAAATAATAAACTCTATATACTCTATCGATTATTAAAGTTAAATATATAGCTTAAGTTAATATTATTAAAAAGTTATTATTCCTAGGCCTACTCCTTAAGGAGTTAGGATATAATAATAATAACTTTAACTCTATTTACCTTAATATTAATAACTAGTTAGTTATTAAAATAGCGTTAAACCCGGTAAACTACTCGCGTACTAAATATATTCGGAACTACTACTATTTTATAAAGTAATTAGTATCGGAAATATATAAGTTATAAATTATCTATATTAATATATTAGTTATAATTATTAATTATATAACGAAGCCGGTAGGCCCTAATAAGTTCGCCTATATACCGGCGATATTAGGACTAGTTATAAAGAGTATTATCTAATAAACTAATACTATTATTAATATATAACGTCGTTGTTTCTAAATAGGAGTATTAGTATTTAGGTAGAATCTCTACTATAGTTTAATTTAATTAAGTTTAGCGCTATTTAATAAACTAGCCTTATATACTATATATATAGTAACTACAATACTATAAATAATAATTAACTATTCAACCTCTATTATTATTTATAATCAGACGTGTATTCTAAAGAAATCGTTATAGTAGATTAATTCCTAGTTATTTATATCGATTCTTTTATTTATATAAAAGTATATACGAGTCTCTAGGCCTCCTTTATATACTAAATAGAAATAATTAATATTATCGTTATATAGCGCCTAGGAAATAGGGTTTTAACTAGGTTTTTGAATAATTATAATATCGGTATTTTTAATTTATTTATTTTAAAATAACTTTATTATTAACTTCGACTCTTTTTTAATATTATATTATACGACTTTAAATTAGATATTATAACTTATCGCGCGTTAATATTATATTCGTAAATTCCTCGTTTATTTCTTAATTACTAAATAGTATTAATTCTAGCGGGTTTTTATCTAGTTAATTAAATATTATTAATAAAAAGTTATTTAGGACTTAAAGAATTATTTACCTAAATATTATTATTAATTTATTATTTTATCTCGGCCTCTTTATTTTCCTAGGTAAAATTATAGTATTTTAGATTTTATTAATTATTTTCGTTATTATTTTCCTCTTTCTCGTATCTTTAATTAATATTATTATAAATTTATCGCTAGTTAATTATATTTAGGAGCTTAAGGTTATTATTTTTAATAATACCGCGAACTACCTAAATTTATTTTTTAATCTTTATTAGATTTAGTATATCTCTTTTTACATAATTAAATACGTTTTACTCTAAGATTTATAACGTCCGAAATAAATCGCGTAGCGCTTTTCCTTCCGGCTTTTAATATTATATTCGTATAATTAATATAATTCTATATATATCTCGTATTTAGGCTAGTTTTTATAAATTAAAATTATATAATTATATCTTTAGTAATTAAAATACTATCTCGGGTTATTTATTCTCTTTTATCTTTTATATAATAATAGTTATTCGTTTTCTAAAAATCTATTTACTACTAGTCTATTTATTATATCTAGGTCCGGGATCTTAAGAAGGAGTATTAAATATTTCTTTTTATAATTATATTCGTTTAATTTAAAGACGAAACCTAGTTATTTTATATTTATAATATTTAATTCTAGGTATAGTCTATAATTATCTTTCTTTAAAATCTTTATTATTATTTTTTAATTATTTATATCGACGGTCTCCTTTTTTATATTATATATTATTACTATATAATTAAGTAGTCTTTAAATAATTATATATCGTAAATAAATTACTTAAATTATTCGTTATAAGTAAATTAATGAACTTTTATATAATATACGAGTTTAAAAAAAGATAAGACGAAAGCTAGGTTAATAGGATTTCACTACTTTAAAGAGTTATAAAATTAATTAAAATAAAAGGGAATAGGGGTAGTAGAGATAAAATTTAAAATATTAAAGCGGGGAGTAGGTTACTAATACGTTTTAATATAACGAAGACGTCGTAATAATAAAATAAAACTAGTAATTAAACGAGAGGGTATAAAGGGGGTAGAAAAACTTTAGAAGATTTAATAATAATTATAATAAAGATTATAAAAGATATAGAATATAAAGAGGTATAATAAATAATATACCTCGGGTTATAACTAACGTAGATCGCGTTAGGGATAATTTTTAATTATATATAAAAATTAATAGAAGAGCGTAGGCTCTAAGAGGCCTAAATAAACTCGTTAAAATAAAAGATTTAAAAACTTAGAGCGAGGAGTATATTTATATTATTAATATAAAGTTAAATTAATATTACTTATAGATATATATTTGTTTTATAAAGATATATAACCGAAACGAACCTCTTTCCCCCGGTAATAACGACTAGCGCGAAAGCGAAGTAGTTAATAATTAAAATAAATAATATTAAGGCTAGAGGATAATTTAAGAAAATAATTAATTCTTAATTAATTAAAATATTCCGGAACGGAGTCTATTTAATAACGGAGTCGATTATTAGAGTAAAATAAATAATAAAAGGAGACTTCGTTTTATATTATATAACGATAGAGGTAAGATAAGAGTTAAAGAGGGTAATTAAATAAATAAAAAGTATTAACCCATCGACGAGAGTATTAAAATAAACCTATATAATAATAATATATAGTGTAAAGAAAAAGGCCGTCGATATAAATAATTAAGAAACGATAATAAAGATATTAAAAAAAAAAATTATAAACTATACCCGGGATTAAATATTATAAATATAAAATAATTAAAATTCGCTTTTAAGCTAAACGAATACGACCGTAAAAAGAAATATTTAATACTCTTTTTTAAGATCCTAAACCTAGATATAATAAATAAATTAATAACGGACGGTTTCCTAAAAAATAAATAACTATTATTATATAAAAAGTAAAAAAGAATAAATAATCTAAAGTAGTACTTTAATTATTAGGGGTACGATTATATAGCCCTAATTTATAAAAACTAATTTAAATACGGGATATATATAGAATTTTATTAATTATACGAATATAATACTAAAAGCCCGAAAGAAAAGTATTATATAGTTTACTCCGGATATTATAAATCCTAGAGTAGAGCGTACCTAATTAGGTAAAAGAAAATATACCGAATCTAATAAAGATTAGAGAATAAATTTAGGTAGTTTATAATATTACCGAGGATAATAACCCTAAACTCCTAAATATAATTAATTAATAATAAATTTATATTAATACCGGCTAGGGGTATAAGGAAGAGGAAAATAATAATAAATATAATTAATAAAATCTAAAACGCGGTTACTATACCTAGGAAAATAAAGAGGCCGAGATAAAATAATAAATTAATAATAATATTTAAATAAATAATCCTCTAAATTCTAAATAACTTTTTAATAACGGCGTTCGATTAATTAAACGAAAACCGGCTAGAATTAATACTATTAAGTATCTAAGAGATAGACGAGGAATTTACGAATATAATATTAATATATAATAAATTATAATACCTAACTTAAAGTCGTATAATATAATATTAAGAAGGAATCGAAATTAATAATAAAGTTACTCTAAAACGAGTAAATTAAAAATATCGATATTTTAATTATTTAAGAGTTTAGTTAGAATCCTACTACCTAGGCGCTATATAATAATAGTATTAATTATTTTTATTTAATATATAAGGGAGGCTTAAAGGCCCGTATATATTTCTATATAAATAAAAGGATTAATATAAATAATTAAAAATTAATCTATTATAAAAGCGACCTATATTTTATAAGAATTATATTAAACGAGCGAAGAAATAAAAAGGGATCTCGGTCGGATAAAATCGGGGAGGAGGAAATTATTAATCGAGGAATTCTTTATTATAAAAAAATATAAATCTATAATATATATAATTTATTACCGATATAATATACCTCGATTAATAATTTATTAATATTATTATTATTAAAGGAAGCGTTAACGGAGGAAGACGAATATATTCTTTTAAAAAAATTTAATCTTTACTACCCTAACTAGAATAATATTAAGCGATATATATATTATATTATAATTAATTATCTCCTAGGAATAATAAAGTCGAGGGAAATAAAATTAAAGTTATTAAAAATATTTATTATATAAAAAGCCCGAGGATATAAAAATATAATCGATTTATTATTCTTTATAAGAGGAGTATATTAAGTTATAAATAACTTTATAATCCGCGAAGACTTATATTATAACTCCGATTATAGGTTAATAATAATAAGATTCAAATAGACGTAGGAAGGGGTAATATTATATATTTAATATATTTAAAAAAAAATTAAGAATAATATTACCTGAAAAGAAATATAATAAAGTATAAAGTCTTTTTACTAGGTATTAAGGAATCTAAAACTCGAAAATAAAGAAAATATCAATTAATATTTAAATAAAATAATAAAAGGCTTTTAAGAAATTATCGAGTTTATAATTTTATAAACCCGTTTATATTAAGGAGTTAAATCCTATTAAAACTCTCGTTATATTAATATTATATTAAAGGTAAAGAAATATATAAAAGAGTATAAATAAAATCGAAATACCTAGATAAAGAAGACCCTAAATATAATAAATAAAATAATATATAATATAATTTAAAAAATAAAAACGTTTTTTTAATAAGAAAATATATATAAAGCCTCGCTAAAATCGACGGGAGTATAAAAACTCGTAAAATAAAGAAGGGAGAAAAATAATTATTCTAAAGAACTTTCTTAATTCCTAGTTATTAAAAACGGTAAAGGAGGAAAAATTAAAGATTTCGAGAATAAAATAAAAACTTTATAAAGAATATTATTTCCCTCTTTACGGATAATAAATTTAGGTAATATCGATGAAATAAAGTACCCGGAGCCCGTTAAAATAAACTAGGAGATAACTAAGATAAAAGTATATAAAGTAATATAATATTTAACTATTAATAAAGTATTAGGAATAATTAAAATCCTAAACCGATTCTTAAAAGTTATAATAAAAACGGAAATAATAAATATTATTATTTATTTATTCTAGGTTTATCTTAAATAAAGATACTACCTAAGGTATTTTAAAGAGATTAATATAATAATCTTTAAGAAATCGAAGAAACGCGATTATTTAGAGTTAAAATTATATAGATTTATTATACTCCTCGATATATTTAATAAAGCGCTAGAAATAGTTATTTCTAAAAAGTTAAATAATATAATAAATAGGGGCTAGATAAAAGCGTTTAATAAAAACCGCGCTAAAGACTTTTATAAATATAGTATATACTATATAGAACTATAATAGAAACGGGAGGGGAAAGATAATAAACCTATTATTACTAAATATAACGGGAGTATTCGATAATATCTTATATAAAAGGCTATTATACGACCTATAGATAAAAAGTATACCGAGTTTAATTATCGACTAGATAATAAACTTTCTATCGGATAAGATTATATCCGTAATACTTAAAGGAAGAATAAGTATAGTAGAGGAGATAATAACGGGTATTTTATAAGGATCGTTTATTTTACCGGTACTTTTATTATTCTTTAATATATTATTAATCGAGGAGTATATTAAAATAAATTTATTAATATAGGTTAGAGGATTTATAGATAATATTTACCTACTCGTTTATAACGAGAGTATAAAGAAAAACTATATAAATTTAGAACGGGCCTACGATATTTATCTAAAATAAATAATTATTTATAAAGTATCGTTTACTCCCTAGAAGTATAAACTAATTTATATATCTCGAATATCGAAGAAGTTTAATATAGAAATAATAATAAATTTTAAGAATGTAATTATCGAACCTAAAATAAATATTAAGGTTTTAGGGCTATATATCGATTTAAAATTAAAATAAAGATTATATTTAATCTAAATTAAGATTAAAGCGGTTAATTAAAGCCGCGCTATAAAGTACCTAGTTAATTCGATATAAGGCGCTACCTTCGCGAAATATAAAACGGTATATAATATAATAGTTAGACCGATATTAATATTTACGGCTCCGATATAATATTAATTAAAGGGAACGATAAAGGTTATAAAGAGATATATAAAAAAACTAATAATTATCTAGAATAACTATTTTAGGACGGTCTTAAAAGTATTTAAAATTACTCTAATTTTAATACTCGAGGTTAAGTTAATAATTACGTTAATCGACCTCTAGTTAAACCGCCTAGTAATATAATATTAAATAAATCGAGGGACCTATTTAGTTACGACTATAAGAAATACGCGGATTTAGAATAAATTTTAATATAAAGAAAGGAGGTAATAATAGGTACCTCCGATATTAATAACGGAAAAAAAAGTTTAAATAATTCGCGCCTTAAGATTTAAAGAATAATATAAAATAATTATAATTATAAAGAGGAGAAAAAACTAGATAAATCTAATCGAAGACGTCGAAGAATATTAGGATATTAAAGTTATTAATTAAAAAATAAAAAACTAGGCCCGCTAACGATAACTAAATAAATAGGAGAGTTATAAAATAACGATCTTTATATAAACTATTAACCCGGCTTAAAAGGGAGATTTATTCGGGGACTAGTTTAATTACTAAAAAAAACTAAAAAAAACTAAAAACTTTATAACGGTATAATTAAAATATAATAAAATCGGATTAAATAAATTCTTATATCGAATAAAGATATCTATAATTCGTAATATTAACTACCGGTATAAATAAAGGAAATAAAGTATAAAATATATATTATTATTTTACTCGGAACTAGCTAGGGATAAAACGGAGTTTATAAAATAAATAAATATATACGATTTTAGGAAGATATTAACCTAGGCCTAAAATATATATATAACCGCGCGGTGAATAATAAAGATAAAGTAACTCGGTTAATTCTCTTTTATTAAAGAATAACTAGTATAATCTAAATTATTATTAAGACCTAGCGATATATTTAGGTTTATAAAGAAGAGGAAGAAAAGAAAGAAACCGCCGGCTAAAAGGCCGTAGGTATTAATTATTTAATAAATATATAATAAAGCGGCCTATAGGCCTATAAGATAAATAAATAAAATTAAGAAAATTAAAATAAAAGAGAAACGGAAGGAAGGAATAAATAATATTTTAAAATAATTATAATTATCGGCTACTAACTAGTAAAAAGAGGAGATAAATCATCGATAAGTTAAAGTTTTTAACTAACGAGGTTTCTTTAGCGACTAGTAGGAACTACTAGTAACCCTATTAAGAAAATATTCACGGAACTCCCTTATTAATAAAGTAGTTTTACTAGAGTAAATATATAAATTAATTAATTAATTAATTACTACTATATAGATTTATTTGAATATTCTCGCCGAGGGGTTAGTATTTTTTATTTATTTTATTACTTTCTCTAGTTTTTACCTGCTATTATATAATATAAAATAAAATCTCCTTTTATTAATTATTTTACTCCGACGATCGACTCTATTATCGGGTAGGTTTTATTCCGGAATATTTTAATTAATTAAAAATTAATTACCTTCCTAAATTATCCTTTAATTTTAGTATTATTTATTTTAATTATTAATTATTTCGTTTTCGCGCTAGTTATTATTACTAGAGGAGGGGGGTTCGTTTCGACTATATATTTTAATAAAATAAATATATATCTACGGGTAATATTAGCCTAGTTTTATATTAATAATATAGATATACTCCTCGCTCTAAATTTCTAGATATTTTATTTTAATAATTTTATTATAATTTCTTAAAGCCTACGCTCTTCTACTAATTTTTATATATAATTAAAAACTATTTCTAGCGCGATCTATATTAATTATAATTTATAGTATATTATTTATTATACCTCCTTATATTCTATATTTTTTATAGTTTTTATTATAATTATTATTAATTCTTTTAATATTTTTATATCCTCTTTATACCCTTTTATTTAATTATTAATTTTATTTACTTATTACGATATCTTCGTCGCGTTAGAATATATTAATAATCTATATTTCTTCTTTACTTTAATATCTTAAATCTTATCTCTATTACTTTTATTTCTTTTTATCTTAATTGATTTCGTAACCCTAGAAATTTTTAGGGTAGTGAAATCCTATTAACCTAGTTTTAATCTTATCTTTTTCAAAAACTTTTAGAGATTCTTCTTCTAGATAATTCTCTATTTAGATAATTAATCTTTTATTAATTCATTTATCGTTATTAATAGAGGTTTTAAAAAGGCTAGAAATCGAATATATTTATTTACGAGATAAACTAATTTTAGTTATATAATAACTAATTTAATTATAGTAATTATTCCGAGTACTTTATTATATAACTTTATATATTACAAAGAATATAAATTATTTAATTTAAAAAGACGAGGATAATCTTGAAATACGGGTATTATACGACGAGGAAAATTCTATAGTAGTACGAAATTAATTAAAATAAAAGGGAATAAGGATAATAGAGATAAGATTTAAAATATTAAAATAGAAGGTAAACGCGGGCTATTAGCGCGTTCTAACGTAACGAAGACGTCGTAATAAATAAAGAGGATTAATAATTAAATAAAAGAGTATAAAAGAGGTATAAAAATAGTAAAAAAATTAATAATAATTATAATAAAGATTATAAAAGATATTAAGTATAAAGAGGTATAATAAATAATATATCGTAAACTATAATTAACGTAGATTATATTAAGAATAATTCTTAATTATATATAAAAATTAATAGAAGAACGTACGCTTTAATTAATCTAAATAAAATCGCTAAAATAAAAGGTTTAAAATTTTAGAGCGAGGAGTATACCTACGTTATTAATATAAAATTAAATTAATATTACCCGTAGAAATATATTTATTTTATTAAAATATATAACCGAAACGAACCCCCCTCTCTCTATAATAATAATTAATACGAAAGCGGAGTAATTAATAATTAGGATAAATAATACTAAGACTAGAGGATAATTTAGGAAGATAATTAACTTTTAATTAATTAAAATATTCCGGAATAAAACTTACTCGGTAACGGAGTAGATTATTAAAATAAAATAAATAACGAGAGAATACTTCGTTTTATATTATATAATAATAGAGGTAAAATAAGAGCTAGAGAAAGTAATTAAATAAATAAAAAATATTAACTCTTTAACGAAAGTACTACGATAAATCTATATAATAATAATATATAATATAAAGAAAGAGGCCGTTAATATAAATAATTAAATAATAATAATAAAGATATTAAAAAAAGATAATTATAATTTATACCCTATCGAATAAAGGTATTTATAGTCCGTAGCGCTAGCTACTAGTATAGATAGAGGAAATAGAGTATAAAGTATATACTATTATTTTACCTAGAACTAGCTAGGGATAAAACGGAGCTAGTAGAATAAATAAATATACACGACTTTAGGAAGATATTAATATAGGCCTAAAATATACGTATAGCCGCGCGGTAGATAATAAAAACGGGATAACTCGGTTAATTCTCTTTTATTAAAAAATAACTAGTACGATCTAAATTACCGCTAGGACTTAACGATATACCTAGACCTATAAAAAAGAGGAAGAAAAAAAAGAAACCGCCGGCCGGAGGGCCGTAGGTATCGACCGTTTAATAAGTTTATAATAAAACGGCCTATAAATTTATAAAATAAGTAAATAAAGTCTAAAACTAAAATAGAAAAGAAACGGAGGGAAGGATAAATAATATTTTAAAATAATTATAATTATCGGCTACTAACTAGTAAAAAGAGGAAATAAATTTTTAATAAATTAAAGTTTTTAACCGATAAGGTTTCTTTAACGATTAGTAGACGCCGCTAGTAACCCTATTAGGAGAGTATTCGCGGAACTCCCTTATTAATAAAATAGTTTTACTAAAGTAAATATATAAATTAATTAATTAATAATCAAGCTATACCCGGGATTAAATATTATAAATATAAAATAACTAGGATTCGCCCTTAAACTAGACGAATATAATCGTAAGAAAAAATATTTAATACTCTTTCTTAAGATCTCGGACTTAAATATAATAAATAAACTAGTAATAAATAAGTTTTTGAAAAACGAATAATTATTATTATATAAAAAATAGGAGAGAATAAATAACCCGAGGTAATATTTTAATTATTAAAGGTATAGTTATATAACCCTAGTTTATAAAAACTAGCCTAAATATAAGATATATATAAAATTATATTAATTATACGAGTATAATATTAAAAGCCCGAAGGAAAAGCGCTACGTAATTTATTTCGAACGTTATAAATCTTAAAATAAAACGTATTTAATTAAATAAAAAGAGATATACTAAATCTAATAAAGATTAAAAATTAAATTTAAATAATTCGCGGTATTATTAAAGACAATAATCTTAAACTCCTAAATATAATTAATTAGTAATAAATTTATATTAATACCGGCTAAAGGTATAAGGAAGAGGAAAATAATAACGAATATAATTAATAAAGTTTAAAATATTATTATTATATTTAAGAAAATAAGGAGGTCGAGATAAAATAATAAATTAATAATAATATTTAAATAAATAATTCTTTAAGTCTTAAATAACCTTCTAGGAATAATATTTAATTAAATAAATAAATAAATACCGGCTAGAATTAATACTATTAAGTAATTAAGAGATAAACGAGGAATTTATAAATATAATATTAATACGTAATAAATTATAATACCTAATTTAAAATCGTATAATATAATATTAAGAAAGAATTAAAGTTAATAATAAAATTATTTTAAAACGAGTAAATTAAAGATATCGATATTATAATTATTTAAAAACCTAGTTAAAACCCTATTACCTAGGCGTTATATAATAATAATATTAATTATTTCTATTTAGTATATAAGGGAGGCCTAGAGACCCGTATATATTTTTATATAAATAAAAAAATCGATATAAATAATTAAAGATTAATTTATTATAAAGGCGATTTATATTTTATCAAAATTATATTAAAAAAGCGAAGAAATAAAAAGAAATCTCGGTCGGATAAAATCGGAGAAGAGGAGATTATTAATTAAGGAATCCTTTATTATAAAAAGATATAAATTTATAATATATATAATTTATTATTAATATAGTATACCTCGATTAATAATCCGTTAATATTATTATTATTAAAGGAAGCGCTAGCGGAGGAAAATAAATATATTTTTTATAAAAAAATTTTAACCTTTACTTCCCTAACTAGAATAATATTAAGCGATATATATATTATATTACAACCGATTATCTCCTAGAGATAATAAAGTCGAGGGAAATAAAATTAAAATTATTAAAAACGTCCGTTATATAAAAAGCCCGAGGACTCGAAAATATAATCGATTTATTTATTTTTATAAGAGGAGTATACTAGGTTATAAATAACTTTATAATTTATAAAGATTTATATTATAACTCCGATTATAAATTAGTAGTAACGGAATTCGAGTAAATATAAAAAAAAGTAATACTACGTACTCGTCGTATCTAAAAAAAGATTAAGGATAATATTATTTAAAAAGAAATATAATAAGGCCTAAAATCCCTTTATTAAATATTAAAGAAATTAAAATTTAAAAGTAAAGAAAATATTAATTAATACCTAAATAAGATAATAAAATATTTTTAAGAAATTATTAAAATTAATAATCTTATAGGCCCGTTTATATTAAAGAGTTAAATTTTATTAGAAATCCCGTTATATTAATATTACGTTAAAGGTAAAGGAATATATAAAAGAGTATAAATAAAATCGAAATACCTAAATAAAAAAGGCCCTAAATACGGTTAATAACGAGAGAATATATATAATTCAAAGAATAAAAATATTTTTTTAATAAAAGAGTATATATAAAGTCTCGCTAAAATCGACGGGAGTATAAAACCTCGTAAAAGGAAAAAGGAAAAAAAATAACTCCTTTAAGGAACTCTTTTAATTCTTAATTTTAAAAAATAATAAAGAAGGAAAAACTAAAGACTTTAAGAGTAAAATTTTTTTTTTATAAAGAATACTTTCCCCCCTTTAATCGACGGTAGATTTGGGTAATATTAATAGAATAAAATACCCGGAACCTATTAGAATAAACTAGGAAATAATTAGGATAGAAATATATAATATAATATAATACCTAACTACCGATAAGGTACTAGGAATAACTAGAATCCCGAACTAATTCTTAAAAATTATAATAAAAATAGAAGTAATAAACGTTAATATTTATTTATTTTAAATTTACTTTAGATAAAGATACTACCTAAAGTACTTTTAAGAAATTAATATAATAATCTTTAAGAAATTAAAGAAAGGTAATTATTTAAAGTTAAAATTATATAATTTTATTATATTTTTTAATATACTTAATAAGGCGCTAGAAGTAGTTATTTCTAAAAAGTTAAATAATATAACGGAGGAATACGAATTATTATTATTATAGTAAATAGAGGTTAGATAAAAGTATTTAATAAAAACCGCGCTAAAGACCCTTATAAATATAGTATATACTATATAAAATTATAGTAGGAACGGGAGGGGAAAAATAGTAAACCTATTATTATTAAATATAGCGGGAGTATTCGATAATATTTTATATAAAAGATTATTATACGACTTATAAATAAAAGGAGTTACGAGTTTAATTATTAATTAAATAGTAAGTTTTTTATCGGATAAAGCTATATCTATAATATTTAAAAGAAAAACCAATATAGTAGAGGAAATAATAACGAGTATATTATAAAAATTACTTATTTTACCGGTATTTTTTTTATTCTTTAATATACTATTAATTAAAGAGTATATTAAGATAAATTTATTAATATAAATTAGAGGATTTATAGACGATATTTATTTACTCGCCTATAATAAGAATATAAAAAAGAATTATACGAATTTAAAACGAGTTTATAATATTTATTTAAGGTAAATAATTATTTATAAAGTATTATTTACCCCCTAGAAATACGAGTTAATTTATATATCTCGAATACCGAAGAAGTTTAATATAGAAATAGCGATAAATTTTAAAAACGTAGTTATTAAACCTAAAATAAATATTAAGATTTTAGAATTATATATTAATTTAAAATTAAAATAAAGATTATATTTAACTTAAATTAAAATTAAGGCGATTAATTAAAGTCGTATTATTAAATATTTAATTAATTCGATATAGAGCGCTATCTTCGCGAAATATAAAATAGTAAATAATATAGTAGTTAAATTAATATTAATATTTACGGCTCCGATATAATATTAATTAAAGAGAATAACGGAGGCTATAAAGGGATATATATAAAAAATTAATAATTATCTAGAATAATTATTTTAGGATAATTTTAGGAGTATTTAAAACTATTTTAATTCTAGTATTTAAAACTAAATTAGTAATCGCGTTAATCGACCTCTAATTAAACCGCCTAGTAATATATATTAAATAAATCGAGGGATATATAAGTTATATTTATAGAAAATATACGAATCTAGAGTAAATTTTAGTATAAAGAGAGTAGGTAATAATAAATATCTTTAATATTAATAATAATAAAAAAAGTCTAAATACTTCGCGCTTTAAGATTTAAAAAATAATATAAGATAATTATAATTATAAAGAAGAGAAAAGATTAAATAAATTAAATTAAAAATATCGAAGAGTATTAGGATATTAAAATTATTCATTAAAAAATAAAAGATTAGGCCCGCTAGTAATAACTAGATAAATAAAAGAGTTATAAAAAATTATTTTTATATAAACTATTAACCCGGCTTAAAAAGAAGATTTATTCGGGGACCGGTTTAATTATTATAATTAATTAAAGAAGATCAAAAACTTTATAATAATATAATTAAAATATAATAAAATACGATTAAATAAATTTTTATATCGAATAAAAGTATTTATAGTTCATAGCGCTAGTTATTAATATAAATAAAGAAAATAAAATACAAAATATATATTATTATTTTATTTAGAACTAGCTAGGAATAAAGCGGAGCTAATAGAATAAATAAATATATATAATTTTAGAAAGATATTAACGTAGGTCTAAAATATATATATAACTACGCGGTAAATAATAAAAATAGGTTAACTCGGTTAATTCTTTTTTATTAAAGAATAATTAATATAATTTAAACTACTACTAGGACTTAACGATATATTAAGATATATAAAGAAGAGGGAAAAAAAGAAGAAGTTACCGGCCGGAGGGCCGTAAGTATCGATTATTTAATAAATTTATAATAAAGCGGCCTATAGATTTACGAGATAAATAAATAAAATAAAAGAAACTAAAATAAAAAAGAAACGGAGGGAAGGATAAATAATATTTTAAAATAATTATAATTATCGGCTACTAACTAGTAAAAAGAGGTAATAAATTATCGATAAATTAAAGTTTTTAATTAACGAGGTTTCTTTAGCGGTTAATAGGCGCCGCTAATAACTTTATTAAAATAATATTCGCGGAACTCCCTTATTAATAAAGTAGTTTTACTAGAGTAGATATATAAATTAATTAATTAATTAATAGAGTATACTATAGAGTAATAATTAGATATACTATAAAGTATATTATAAAATAACGATAGAGTATACTATAGAGTAGTAATAAAATATATTATAAAATATACTATTAAATTATATATAAGAGTATAGTAGAGTTATTATAGAGCTATATATTAATATATAATAGAATTATATATTTCTTATTATTATTTTATAATATAATTTATAATAGGCCCTATAGTTATTTTATAATATATTTTATAATATACTCTATTATTACTTCGTAGTATACTTTATTATTATTTTATAATATACTCTATTATTACTTTATAATATACTTTATAATATACTTTATAATATATTTTATTATTATTTAATAATATATTATTTTACTTATTTATAATATAATCTATTATTATTTTATACTATACTCTATTACTACTTTATAATATACTTTATTATTACTTTATAATATATTTTATTATTACTCTATAATATACTTTATTATTATTTTATAATATATTTTATAGTATAGCCCGTTACTATTTTATAATATATTTTATAATATACCCTATTATTACTTTACGATATATTTTATTATTATTTTATAATATATTTTATTACTATTTTATAACCTATTTTATAATATATATAATATATAATCTTATTATTTACCTTATTATAATCTTATTATATTTATATTTATAACTCTTTATAAAGTTACTATATATTAGTCTTTAAGTTTATTATAAGTTTATATCTTCTTCTACTCGAAATTAGTAGTTACTTTATTTATAAAAGTATAGAGTAGGCTTTAAATACTCTAAGTATTTATAAACCGGTTAAACTAGTTTAAATAGAGTAATACTATATCCTAACTCTTAAATATTATTAATTAATTTAAATATAAATAAAAATCTAGCTCGTTTCTAAAAATAATTCTAACTCGCGAGAATATTTAAAACTTATATACTTAATTTATAATTTATATATAATTATTACTAAGAGTATCTTCTCTAATATTTTATTTAATATAATTCTATCGGTCGACTAAAGGTCTTTTTAGGATAATTTAACTTATATTACTTTTCGATTTTAAATATAACTTTATAATTAACGCGAAATCTTAATATAAATAATATTTCTATCTTAGATCTATATTAGGGTTAATAATAACTTATACTCTCTTTTAATTTCTATCGCTATTACTCTATTTATATTCTTTAACGTAAGAGATATATAAGTCTATATATTAGATCTCTTATTATAGATATATTATTATAACGACGGTAATTTCTAGTTATATTTAGAACCCCGGGTAGCTTTAATAATTTTAATTATTAATATATATTTTAAAAATTTCTGAAAATCTTAGTTATTATCGAATATAGTTTAAGTTAATAACTAGTATTAAATCCTTTTATCCTTTTTTACCTTATATTTTACTTTAAATTTAATATATATAATATTTAAATATAGGGTATCTTCTCTCTTATTAAATCGAAGTATAAAATTTATTAGATTTAATATATTTTTTAGCTCTTTATCCCGCGTTATTAAATCATTATTAATTACTTTTATTTAATAATAGTTAGTATATATAGTATAATATAATAATAAATGAATATAACTCCGTTATAGGCGGTTACGTACCTCTTTTATATAATCGTTTATAAGCGATTATAACGGTCGACTAGTTAAAGTCCTAGTCTAACTTTTATTTATAACCTAGTATCTTATTTTAACTAGTTATTTCTATAAAAAAGAGATTATTATTACTCTTTACGATAATTTTCTTTTCTCTTTATTCTTATTTTTATTTACTTAATATTCCCGTTAATAGGCTAGATAATATACGAAGAGAGTAATATTATTATATTCAATAATCGCTTTTATTTATTATTACTCCTAACGCTTACCTAATATCTATATTAGTAGATTATAGAATATATAGTCGACGAGTATTATTATATCTCGTTTATTTACTACTTTTTTTTTTTTTTTTTTTTTATATTATTTTATATACTACTATTTTCGTTAATAGTATTTTCTTAATATATACTATCTTTATTATTATTATCGCTAGGTATCTATAAGAAGTTAGTAAAAGAATAAAATTAAATAAAATTAAATAAAATTAAATAAAATTAATAAATTTATTATATCCTACCCTCCTTTATTCGTATCCTTATTAAATAAATTATAATTATCCTCCTCTTTAGAGGAATCCCGGATCGCTTTAATATTATATTTATCCTTCTCTAGCGGATAATTAATTTATATCTTAATCTTCTCCTATAGTATTTATAGAATTAATTCGCGGTATTTTAATCTAAATCCTTCCTAACCTCTTTATATATCTTCGTATATTTTTATATATAGAATATTAGTATTAGGTAAAAGGATCGAAATTATTAAAGTAAATAATATATTTATAATTTACTCGTCTTAGTATAAACGCTATCGCCTTTTTAAAGTTAAATTTGTAGTCTTTTATTATAATATATATTATTAAATATATTAAATAAAGCGTCTCAGCTCGAATTAATTCGAATATATATTTCGTTATATTTTTTATCTCTAATATATCTACCCCCTTTAAAAAGAATGAAGAAATATATATCTTTATTATAATTTTATTTAGGAATTTATATTTACCTCTCGGCTAGTTACTATATAAATATAGTTAATAAAATAATAGTTATTAATATTAGTTATAATAGGCCTATATATAATTATTATTATAATTAAATAATTATAATTTTTGAGTTAAAAGCCTTTATATATTTTTCGTTATATCTCTTCTAAAAATATAGTAGTTCTAGATATATTCGCGGATTTTTTTTATTATCCGAATTCTTTTCTCGTTAATTAAGTTTAGTAGTTAATATAGTCGTTAATATATATTAATAATATATTAGATTAATAACGCGTTACCTTTTTTATTATATTTAATATAAAGATATTATTAATATTTTTATTAAACTCTCTTTTCTTAATTATTTTATTTCTAATATTAAATTATATTTATTTTATAAAATTATCGAGTTTAAGTTTTATTTTAAGGTCCGTTTATAATTCGTATTTATTATTTTTTTATCCTATAAAAATAGTAGTTAAAAGTTATATAAATATATTTAATAAAATAATCTTATAATTTATAATATAGTATATTAAAATATCTCGCCGCTTTATTTTTACTTAAAGATACTATATTTTATCTTTATAAAAATTATAAAATTTAACCTCCTAGGAGTATCTTTATTTATTATAATATTTATATCCTAGTTAACTCGAATCGTAGGCGGAAAAGGATAATTAATTATTATTAAAATAAAAACTTTCGGACCGGAGTAATAAAGGAATAAAATTATTAATAAAATATATATACTCTTTAGATAAACGCGCTTCTCTATATATAATATAATTACTATCGTATAAAGAGGGCGTTCTATAGGTTAAGATATAATAACCGTATTAAAAAGATATAGGAGGTTATATTAATTTAGGTTAATAAAATATTAATTTAGATTTATTTATAAATCTACTCCTCGATATACTCGCGATAGTAAAAATATAATATTACGTTATTAATTATACGTCTAATCCTCTTATAGCCTCTTTCGAGGTCGCGACGGGTCGATAATCTCGCCTTTTTTATTTTTAAATTCGTCTTTATCTCCGTCCTCGATAGTTATATCTAATTTCGTTTATAAATAATTATTATCTTTTAAACGTATTTACTCTTAATTCGATTTTTAATAATTAAAATAACGATTTAATAAAATAATATTTAATTTAATAATTAAAACTTTTAGTCGTTTTATATTATAAGAAGTAAATTAAGAAACGAATATTATAAAATATATTTAAGATTTAAGGCGCGATAACTAGGTATAAAAGTAATTTTAATAATATAATTAATAAAGGAGGGTACTCTAAAAGGAAATTAAAATAAAAGATTATTTAATATATTTATACGCGTTTAAATTAAAATTAATCTAATTTATTTTAAATTTAAATTAGATAAAAGTATTATATTAAAACTAAACTTCTAGCTTTTATAATATTAATAAAAGTATTTTAAATTAAATATAAACTATTTAAAATTAATTTAAAAATAATCGTTTATATATATTTAATAAAATAGGAGAGAGTAGGTATAATTATATTTTATTAATTCTTTTTTATAAAATAATCGGCGACCCGAATTCCTTTAAATAAGAAATTATTTATATAGAATATCGTTTTCTCTTTATTTATAGATATTAAATAAATATTATATAGAATATTATATATTTTAAAGAACCACCGAGAATTTAAAATTTAAAGATTAATTATTTTACTTTTAAGAATAACCTCGACTTCGAATATATTATAAACGGGGTCGACTTCGTTATTATTTTATTACTAAAGTATCTCGATAAAGATATTAATATACGTTACCGGCCTACCCTATTTATTATATCTTTCAATATTAATTATAGTAATAATAATTTTAAATAATTTTAATTTTCTCCTAAATTCCTTATTTTCCTCTTTAACTCGATTATTATTAGCGGGATTCGATTATATTTATATATAATCTTAACGGCTTTTAAATATATCTCGTTAATTAAATATATATCGAATTATAAATTTCTTTAAATATTTAATATTATTTTTATCTTTATTATTAAAGGCCTAATAAATTACCGAAATATATATACCGATATAATATTCTTTTATCTAAGATAGGTCTTATTTATATTAAATAATATTAATTAAATTATATCTCGTATTATCTAGCTTTTTATAATTCTCTCGAATAAATATAATAAGAGTATTAATAAAGTCGCTGGAATTAACTTCTTAGATCGCTACTATTTTATTAATTTACCGTTATTATTACTAATTAAGACTTTATCGGGTTATATATTCGACGTTAAACCCCTTTTTAAATAAATCCTATATAAACTTTATACGCGTTAATTATATAATATAAATATTTAATACTACTTTAATAATAATACGCCTTCGGTTATTATAAATATTTAAAAGATCTTATATAACTAGTATATTAATTCGACGGGTATTATATTCTAGGATTTAAATCTCGAGTTCTTTATTCTTATTAATCCTAATATAGAATTCTTTTAATAAGAATTTATAAATTATTTCGCCGTAATAAATATCGTAGTTTTATATATTTTTATAAAGCCGAATAAAGTCTTTATAATAAATAATATAGTATAGTTTAGGTATATTAAAATAGTATTAATTCTCCTTGTTATCCGCGGTCTCGTTTAAAATTATAATAAGCCGATATTTCTTAAATACTTATTTTAATTTATTAATCCGATATATAATTTAATATATATAGTTTAAAGTCGCTTTATTATATATTATATATAACGCTAATATAACGAAGTCGAGTATAGTATAAGTATAATAAAGAATAATCAATACTCTCTAGAGGAGAGGAGCTATAATTATAATAACTTATTTAATAATCGTTTTTTATTTATTCTTTATTTATTAATTTACGGAGTTAAAGCGTAGGAACTCTTTAAAATTAATAAAACTTAGGATTTAATAAAAACGTTTATTTAATTAAAGAGTTATATATATATTTCGGTTATAATCTACTTTTAGTCTTTTCTCTTTCGAGTTATAAAAACTATATTTTAAATTAAATATTAAATTATTTAAAAAGAGTTATAATTATACCTTTTAAAAATTAATAAAGTATATCGACTATTATCGTCGAATATATATTAACGAGTATATAATTCTAAGCGAAGTTCCGAATATAGCGGATATTTATCGGGTTATTTAGAATCGGGTTTATTTACTAATTATAAAGGCGCTATTAGATATATTTATATATTCGAAATAATTATTATATTATTATATTTTCCCTCTATTAAGGCGGAATTTAATAGATAGGGTAATACTAGTTATTTTTAATTTTTATTATAAGGACCTCCTCTAGATAGTCCGTTATTATATTAATTATAATAAAGTAATACCGCTAGATCTACCCGTTAATATACCGAATATTAAATCCCGGTAGAGTAAATTATTCGAGCGTTAATAATTATTAATTATCGATCGAAGTATAATATATATTAGGAATATTAGAATATATCCTCAAATATTATACCTATTATAGTATAATAGAGATTAGGTTAGATCTTCGGAGAGAGATTTATATCTTTATTAATTTTAACTACTAGTATTAATCTAAAAAGAATTAAATTTAGACGTAGTTAACTTTTATATATAATATAATTTAAATTACTTATCGTAATATAGATAAATTATAGTAAGAGGTTACCGCGATAATATATTATTAATATCTTATTTTAAGCGAGTAGAATCGGTATAATAATATTATCTTTAACGATTTCTTTTTATTTTAATTACTATTAATCTCTTATATATATCTTTATATAGACTCTTTCCCCGCTCGGATTATATATACGGATAAAAATATAAATTAAATTATATTAGAAGGCTCGATAGCCTAGTAAAAATTATAAAATCCTAATAATATTACGATAGTAAATATTATATTTTACTTTTAGAATATTATTAATCTCTTTATAAATTTAAATTAATTCTACCCTCTATATATCGTTAGAGAATATTATATAGAATACGATATATTTAATAATACTACTCGTCGATATTAATATAAGAAAAACGTCGTTATTTAGGGTTAATATATAGATTCTTTAAAAAATTCTTTATTTAAGATTTACTAGTTTTACTATTTATAAATTAAGAGTTAAAATTATAATTTTTACGACCTCTAAATAACCGGTAGATAATCCGTTTATTTTTAAAAGTTAATAAATTATATCTAACCGATAAACGCTCCGAATTATCTTATTTAAATTAATTATTTACTAGTAACCGAGCGCCCTTTTATATTACCTCTAGGTAGGTCTCCGTCTTTAAAAATAAAAATATAAATACTATACCTATAAAGGAAAGTTTATTATTAATTATTATATTTTTATTATTTAGTTCGACCGCTTTTATATCCTATTATCGGCCGGCCCTATAAATAAATATAAGTTATAATTTCGTTAATTAAAGTAAGAGAAATATATATTCTATAGCGGCGTACTATATAGTAGGCTAATAACTTTAGTTATTATATCTTTAACTTTAATCGTATTTAGGTTTATATTTAGATTTATATTAATAGAGGTTAAAGTATAAAGCTCGTATTATATCGACTCTTATTTACTATTTATATAATATAATAATTTTATATATAGGATCTACGCTTCGCTTTCTTTATTAGACTCTTTATTAGACTCTTTATTTATATCCTCGTTTATATATAAATATATAATTTTCCGTTTATTTTTATATCCGGTCTAGCGATAGCGGGTTAGGCCTAAATAACTTTTAATAATAAAATTATATATATATATAAACTCTAGTATATTAATTAATTAAGGATTAATATACTAGGTATTATTTATAATTATAATAAATATACGATCTCGTAAATTTAATATATAATTTTAGGTATTTGGATATTAAATTATTCTAAATTCGTAATAAAATCTAAATTAATAAATAACGTAGATCTATAATAAAGACCGATAGAATTCGAACTAGATATTAATTTATTAAATAGATATTTATCGTAACTCTATTATAATAAAAGTAGGAGGAGTGTAAATTAAAGATAAATATAATAATATTAATCGGGCGATAATAAAATTAAGCGGAGAAATATTAAAAAAGAGATAAAAGATATTTTTTTAAATATATAAAACTCCTATAATTAATTATTTAAAGGGGGGTAAATAAGGTTTAAAGGTAGATTAAAGATAATAATATAAATAATTTATAAATAATTAATATAATTTAAGATCTATTTATTAAGTATAAAATCGCCTTATAATATATAATTCTTTTTTATAGAATCTAGGTTAAGTAGTTAAGATAGAAGTAATTAAATATTTAATATAGAACCTACTCGACTCTTTATTTCTAAATTAATATATTATAATTATAACGTATCTTTATCGTTATTCTTATTTTTAATTAATCGTTTACGATTAAAGTAACCCGATTAAATTATAGAGGTATAACTCTCTTCTCTTTAAAATTAATAATACCCGTAACGAATATATTACGAGCCTATATTTTCTTTATTATTATTATCTTTACTATAATACCGTCCTAAGGATTTATATACGATAACCGATAAATAAAGAGAGTCTACTCTTATTTATCTTATTTAATCGCTTAATAGTTTAGTCTATATAACTAGAGGCGCCGATAAAATTAATTAAAACTACTATCGTCGTTTTATATAAAGTATAGCCGGTATTTAAAATACTTAATATATTAATAAATACCTACGAGCGGAGCTTTTAATCTATAACTTCGGGAAGAGTATTCGATTTATTCTTAATATACTCTTTTTAGAATCTATTTATTAAGCTCTAACGAATTCGATTATTTAAATTATTATAGTATAATTAAATAATTATAGGATAAAGAAGAGACTTTAAAATATATTAAAAGACTTTTAATATAAGTTTCTATAATAAATAACTATATTTTTATATAAGAATTATAAAAGCGGTAGTTAAAAGAGAGTAAAAGTATCTATATATTAAATAAATAATATAATTATAATATAATTTAAGAAGGTTAAAATCTTTTTTTCCTCCTACTTTTTTCCCTTAAAAATCTTATTTAATTCTTTAGATTTTAGGATATCTTTAGTAAAAAAGTTAATCTTTTTAAATAAATATATAGTCTCTTTTATTTTATTATTAAAATCGAGTATATCGCGAGTAAAATCGGTATTAAATATTTATTAATTTATATTATCTTCTAATTCTCTCTAATATTTTAAGAAAGGGAATATTAAAGTAAAAACAAATTATTAAATTATAGTCCTAAAGAACGAATTTCTTAATATAAAATACGTATTTTTCTTTTTCTTTTATATTTATTTTCGAAGTAATATTTAAAGTTTATTAATAAACTTCGAGGTAGAATTATCGAGTACTTTATAATAATTAAATAAAAAATTAACGGGTATACTTTTATATACGTATTTAACGAGATTAAGGATATTATATCTAAACCTTTTATTTTTCTTAATATATCGTAGCGTAAAGTTAGTTTTTTAACGACCGAATATTAAAATTAAATTTTATAAACTAGAATAATTATTACCGTCCCTAGTATAGGCCTTAAATTATAATTAAACTATAGAATCTTATTCTTAATAAGGTCGTATAAATCTTTATTATTAAATTTAGGATTTTTAAAATAACGAATTACACCTTCGATATCGATAGGCCTAATAATAATAAGTATATTATTTATAAAAAATAATAAAGGAACTCTTATTTAATAATATATTTATATAGTTTAAATAACTCTTTATAATCCTTAAGTTATAGATTTTAGTAGATAGAATTCGTCGATAGTTATTTATATAAAATATTAAAAGACTAAATAATATACGCGTTATAAGAATTAGGAGTTATTAAAATTATATATTACTTCGTTTTTTTAATAACTACTCCTTTTTCTTTAAAGATTTAAAGAAAGAGGCTTTATAAATCTTTTATTTTCGTAATAAACGGGCGCTTAAGAATATTTCGGTTATATTATATTAAATTCCTTCGCCGTTAAGAGAATACCGGTATTATATTAATTATAAAGGACGCGAAAAAGAAGCCTTATACTTATATAAAATATATATATCTTCGTTTATTAATTAAACTATACGGGAATTATTTTTTATATTTTATATATGAGATTAAACCCCTTTCTAGGGATTAGTTTAATAATATTAAATAAAAAATCGTAAAGATATTATTTAAAGAACTTTAGTAGACTTAAATAATAATTATTATTATTAATAGCGGGATATTTTATCCGCTCTTTAATATCTAATAAATAACGATATTATTTAATAATTATATATATTTTATAAAGAAGATTTTCGAAAAGAATAATATTAATAATTTAAATTATCTACGAAGTTATTTAAAATTAGTAATTAATAGTTTTATTTAGTTTTAAGATAAGATATATCTTTCCGAGATCTATATTATTAGCGAGAATATTACCGTTAAAGTCGTTTCTAGCCTAGATATATATAATATAAATACTAAAGACCTAGTACTAGGTAAGATAAAGTTTTATATTAAATATTTCAATATACTATTAATCCTAGTATTAATAAAGTCGAGGTTAAATAAATAGTAGTATAATTCCTATACGTCGAGTTTATATATATATATATATTCTCTACTATTAAACTACGCTTTAATATAGAGAAAAAAGTTAATAAAAACTATTATAAACGCGGCGAAATATATAAATTTATAATTCTTACTAGTTCTATTTCTTATTTAATCTTTTTATATTTTCTAAATATAATCGTGTCTCTTTATTAATCTTTCTTTTAATAAATTTATTCTTTATATATTTATTATCTCTCCTCTTTTTATTATTTATCTAAAACTACCCGCCTTTTTTTATATAATAGATATACCTCCGGTAGGATAATTATATCGTTATTAACTTTTATTTAATTTAAAGATTATTTATATTTATACCCTTTTATCTCCGGTTTTATAATATATATTACTAGAGTTATTAAATTAGCCCGTAGCGGCGGGAGCGTAAAAAGTTAATATAAAATAAAAGGCGGGCGATTAAGTAAAAGTAATTAAGAAAAAGAAATAAAATATTAAAACGGAGAAGAGAGTATTATAAGCGCTAAAGAATTCGTTACTATAAACACTAAATATAAATTATAAACTTTACGAGTCTTAAGGAAAGAATAGGTATTTAATTTAATAAATATTTTAACTCGGTTTTATTCTTTATAATATTAAAACTTAATAATTTCTACTAGCCGGCGAGTAATTAAAAGTAGTAATAAAATATAATTAAAGTATATTTTATAAATGTAATTATTTTTTAAATCTATAATTTATTTTTTAATTAAGATTTGAATAAAAATTAAATAATTAATAAACTCGAACTTAATATTATTATTTAAAAGTCGCGCGGGATTAGTTTTAATAAATTCTTAAATTATATATTTAAAGACCTCGCCCTTTTAATAACCTACCTTTAATAATTAATATATTAAATTTCTCTTTAAATATAATATAAAGAACCGGCGCTAAAGTATTAAATATTATATAACGGGACGATTAAGATATTAAAGATTAATTAAATATAAGGAATTAGGCGGGCGTAGAGAGAGATATAAATATCTTTTTTTTAAATTAAATATCTTATTATCGCTAAATTTTATAATATCGGGAGTATACTCTTTTCCGGAGATAGTATTATCTAAAATTATCGCGAATAATAATAGAAAATTCTTCGTAGCGAAGGTATAAATAATATATTTATTAATATTATTAGACTATAGTACCTAGGGTATTTATAATAATATAAAAGTAAATTTAAAGTCTTAGTAGGAAAATAATCTCTATATTTAAATAATAGAATTAATTTTTAAAGAGTTAGAGCGAGGGCTCCGAGCCTCCTATTTCTAAAAGAAACTCCGGAGTACTAGAAACTATAATATAATATTATAATATAAATAGCGTAACTACGCCGTATACTCTTTTTATAGGATCTATATACTATATTTAATAATAATTATAAAGTTAGTTTTAATATAATATAACTTCTCCTTCTAGGGGTTTCGCCTTTAAAACTAATATATATTAATTTAATATTTTAATATTTTTGAATAGAAAATATTATATAGAAGAGTCTTAATTAAATAAAGTATATACGTAACGCCTACGTCTTTTATTTAATTCTATTAATCTCCTAATTTTATAGTAATAATATATTAATAAAAATCTCTAACCTAGTAGGAAAAAGAGAGGGAAATAAATTATATCTTAAAATTAATAATATATCGTATATATTTTATAGGCCGGCGTAGTTATATAATTATAAATTATATTAAATATTTAATAAAAACCTTAAAACCTAAAGAGGAAAGTAAGAGAAAGAATATTATAATTATTATTAAAAACTATAAATCTTTATTATTAATAGGGTTTTAATAATATCGGCGGCGGAGTAAATTATTCTATCTTATTATTTAGAAAGAACTCTAGTTATAGGAGTAAATATATATAAATAATAATCTTAATATAGATATAAAGTCTTTATCTATTTTCTAACTTTTTTTTTCTCTATAATATCTTATTATCTTCTATACGTATAAACTCCTATATATTATTATTAATAACTATACTATATTTAGACTTTTACTAATTTATTATAGTTTTAATTATATCTTTAATCTCTTTTCTTCGAGGTTATGAATTTTATTTATATATTCCGTAGGTAAGGCTAGAGGTAATATATCGTAATTTAAATAAATCTTTTTTTTCTTTTTTTAAATTCTTTCTTTAATTTTATAATTATTAAAATAAATAAAATAATTTATTCTATCTTTAAATAAAATACTTATTTATATTTTAAAAAAATTAATATTATCGTAATATTTATTTTATTTTTAAATTATTAGTTTTATACTTTATTATAAAGTAGTAGTATATTATATATACCTACGCCCCGTTAAAGGCGCTAGTATATTATATATACCTATACTCCGCTACTTTTATAATATTATTATTTATCGATACGGGGTTCTAGCCTTAGTATCGCGGGGTTCTAATTTTTAATAATTTTATATCGAGTTAATATTCCCCCGTTTTATTAGAATCTTTAGAGATTAATTCTATTATTAAATTTAAAATTTAAGAACTACCTAGTAATAAACCCCGTAATTATTTTATATCTTTTATATTATTATTAAGCCGCTAGCTCTACGCTAGCGGCCTTAAATATTATAATTATAATTTTTTAATCTTTCTAAGGAAAAGGCCTATTATTATTATTAAATCGGGTTTAACCTCGGGACGTCTAGAAGAATTTAATAACGATAATATTAATTAAACCCCCTCCGACGACCCCCGTTATAAAGATAATAATAAATTCGAAGATATTACTACCCCCGAAGAGACTTTAAATATATAGTTTAAAGTTATTAAAAAAGAAAATCGTCGCCTTAAATAATAATAAAAGTTAGAGGTATTATAAACTTAAAATTAAAAATTATATAATCCTATTATTTTTATATTTACTAGCGGAGCGCTAGCGGAATTTATTATTTATAGTAAAGATCCCCTAATTATTATATCTACTAGTAGAATAATAATAAATTTAATTATATTTAATAGAGATATCCTTATTAGGGCGAAAATACTACGCTTTAATAAAATACCTTTTTATAAAAGTACGAGCGAAGGTAAATATTTACGTTAATTCCGCGATATAAATATTAAATTTTTAATTAGTCCTAAATATTTCACTATCGATTATTTAAAAATTATATATTATATAAACTCGTTAAAAGGTGACCCTTTAACGTAGTAGTATAAATATTATAATTTATATAGTTTAACTAGTATTATATTCAGCTTTTTTAAGAAGTTTCTTCTTAATTTAATAACGGATTTAATTAACCGCCGTCTCCTCGTTTATAAAAAATATCGTTATTTAAGACTTACTTTAAAGAAATAAAGACCTAGTTACCCCCGTTTTTAGAGGAGTATAAGATAAATTTTTTTTTAATTAAATTTAAACCTAAATTTAAAAATAAGATCCTTAATACCGGTAGTATATTTATTTAAAGGGAAGAAATTCTTATTTAAATTATTATATAAAAAAAGAATCTAAAGTATATATAATTAATAAATAATTTTAATTTTAATTCGGGTTCCTAGTTAAAGAACCCTAATAAAGAAAAAATTATAATAGAACGAATTACTAAATTTAATACCGGCGATAATATTAAATAAACGTATTTAAAAGAGAAAAGTAATAAGTATAAAAGTAATACTATTAATTCTTTATATAATAAAATTATTTATTAATATTATAGAACGGAAGGTTATATTAAATTTAAATATCCCGACCTAGATAAACTAGTTATATACGTCGGCGCGGTATCGGTAAAAAATAATTAAACCTAACTCACGCCTCGGAAGAAGGGTAAGAAAAATAATTAATAAAAATATACCCTTTTATTCTTTCTAAGGGTTAGATTATTCTTTAAAATAAAATTAAATAATTTATTACCTTAATTAACTCTAGAGTATAAATTAATTTAATTTTGTAATAATTTATTATTAAAACTAATTTAGAATTTTATAATACTATTTTACTACTAGTTAAAATAATTAGCGGGTAAAGTATATATTATTATAATACGTATTAATTAAATTATTAGATAGTCGATAATTAGGGTTAAAAACGTAAATATAATATTTTATTCTATACTATAAATCTTAAAGATTTAGACGTTATTCTAGGTATATCTAAATTATATTAATTAAAGATATTAATTAATTCTAAGGCGGACTAATAGCGGTTTAAGATTAATTCTAGTAATTTATAAATTAAGGAACCGGCTAAATTCATTAATAGTTTTAAAAATAAACCGAATATATTCGCGGTCGTATATATTATAATAGCGCGAAATAAATAAGAAAAACTTCCTAATTTAAAGATTCCTAAGGAACTTATAGGGTTTTATAATTTTTTTTTTAATAAAAAAACGAGTACTCTATTTATTTTTAAATAAGGGGATTATATTATTAAAATAAAAATTAATAAAGAACCGCTCTATAAACCTCTTTATAACTTATTTTAAATTAAATTATCGGAGTTACGACGTTATTTAGAATCCTTATTTTATAAAGGTTAAATCCGTTATTTAATATCTTTAACTAGAGTATTTTTTTTTTATATCTAAAAAGAATAATAAATTACGTCTTTATATTAATTATTAAGATTTAAATATAGTAATTATTAAGAATCGATATTTATTACTCTTAATTACCGAGATATTAGACCGCCTATATAGTTCTAAAATCTTTATGAAATTAGATTTTAAGAATACTTATTATAGGATCTAAATTAAGAAAAGCGATAAATAAAAAATTATTTTCCGAACTCGCTATAATTATTTCGAATATTTAATTATACCTTTTAGGCTCGTTAACGCACCGGCGATATTTTAAATTTATATTAACCGTATATTTATAAGTTTAATAAATATAATATATATATTATATCTAGATAATATCCTAATTTATAGTACTAATCCGGCGGAATATTAACGGTATATTAAATAAATATTTAAACGATTATATTAGTTCTAGTTATTTATTAATTTTAAGAAATACTAATTTAATACCGAAATAGTCGAGTTTTTAGATTTTATTATATTTATTAATAAAATAGTTATAAACCCGGAATATATTAGAATTATTAAGAAGTAACCTTAACTAAAAATATATCGGGAGATATAAATCTTTTTAGGCTTCGTTAATTTTTATAGGCGGTTTATTTATAGTTATTTTAATATAATTATATCGTTTACTAGCCTATTTAAGAGTAGTAAAGTAAATAAGAAAATAAATCCGTTAGAATAAATAAACGGCGCTACGGAAGCGTTTTAGATTTTATAAAATATATTTATAAACGCGCCTTTTCTACGCTATTATAATCTAACTAAATAATTATATATAAAGATAAATACTTTTAATTTTAACCTTAACTCTATATTATTATAATAAAATAAAGATAATTATTAATACTTTATAATATTTTAATCGCGGAAATTAAATCCCTTAAAATAAAACCATAAGACTTATAATTAAAAATTACTCGTTATTATAATAATAATAAAATAATAACGATATTACCTAGAAAGTAGCCCCTATTATATTAAAGTCTAGATTAATTATAATAATTTAAAGGGTTTTATAAAATAAAAGAAGTTAAATTTTAAATAGGTTTATTAAATATTTAAATTAATTATCTATAATTTTAAAATCTTCTATCGGGCTAGAAAATTAAATCCTATTAATATATCGTTATAGTATTTTAATTATAAAGGAGTATCGCTATTAAATATTAAATTATTATTAATACTTTAGATTAACGGTTAATTATTAGAAAAAGATAAAGAAGTAAGAGTAACTATAACCTCTATTTTTTAAATTATAAAATTAAAAGTAGTAATTCTAAAGCGGGATATTATAATAATATTTAAAATTATATATAATAATCTTAAAAGGCCTATTAAAATATTAATTCGGGAATTATAAATTTATAATAATTAAATAAACTCTTTTCGAACTAGAGCGAATATATTAAAGGACCGCCGTTATATAAAGAATAAAGTATAGGCTATAAACTCCGAAGAATTATTAAAATATAATAATCGCCTTTATATATTAAAGAATAAAGCTCTAAGAGAAGAGTTTATAAAAAGATATTATAATAATCCTTTAATAGGCTACTTTAACGCTATAAAGTTATATAAATTATTTACTCGAAAATTTTTCTAGGAGGGTAACCTAAAATAAATTACGGATTATACTAAAACTTATGATATATATTAACGGACGAAGGCGCCGCGATATTATTTATATAACGAATTAAATTCGCTTCCTATTACTATTTAATTATAGTAGGAAATTTCTATAGATTTTATAATTAATTTACCGCCTAATAAATATAAAGGTACCGTTTATAATATTATCTTTATTATTATAAATCGATTTATTAGAATAATTAAATATATATTTATAATTATTAAAATCGATACTATTTAGTTAATAGAAGTATTTTATTTTAAAATTATTTACCGCTATAATATACCTAATAATATTATTAACGATAGAGGCTCTATTTTTACGAGCGCTTTCTAGTCGGCGATATATTTTTATTTAATAATTAAATAATACCTAAATACTATCTTTTATCTTTAAACGGATAAATAAATAAAGCCTTAAAATTAAATACTAGAGTACTATTTATATATATTTATTAATAATAAATAAATAAATTAAACTAGATTACTACTTATAGTAGAATTCTTAATAAATAATAATTAGAGTACCGTCGTCGGAACGACGTCGTTTTTTTATATATATAGTTATTATCCTAAAATCCGTTAGGAGGTCGAGGACGACTTTAAAAAAAGAAAGATACTAACTATAAATAATAGGGTATAATAGTTATAAACTTTAAAGAATAAAATTATAAAGTATTTATAAAGCGCTACCGAATACTAAATTAAATAATATAATAAAATATATAAACTATAAAGTTATAAGGTTAATAATTTAATTATATTAATAATAAAGAACCTAAAATAAAAGTATTTAAATAAGAAATTATCCTATAAATTTATAAAGCTCTTTAAGATTATTAATAAAATAAGAGTATAAACTTACCGCCTATTACTACTTTTTATATATAAAATCTATAATACCTTTTATATATTATTATTTAAATTATATTATCTTCGCGATTATATTAATACGACGGAATCTTTTATATAAGCCCCTGAATTTATTAATAATAATAAATTATAGGAGGTAGAAGAGGTAATTAATAAAGTTAAAAATAAAGAAGATATTTAATATAAAGTTAAATAAATTAATTAAGGCGAAGCCGATATTAAAAGTAAATATTATTATTTTTATATTAATATTTATATAACGGATATTCTCCTTTATATTTATAATCTTATTATATAGTTTTAAGGTATAACTAAATCTAATTTATTATTAAACTATTTATATACGATAGCGATAAGATATTATATTTATAAAAATATTTTTATTTTAGGTATAATTTATATAGACGTTTAGAATATATTATTAAATAATATATCTAGGTAAATTTAACTAGCGTTAATTTAAGAAAAAAAGAATTCGATATTATTATTATATTATATAAAAGATTTAGTTATTATCGGAATTATTAAAAAAAGATATAGTATCTTTAATATAATCCTTAAGGATATTATTTTCCTCGGGACTCTTTAGGTCTTATTTATATTAACGGAAATTTTCGACTTTTTTTTTAAGAATTTTATTTATCGCCTTTAATTCCTTAATATATTAATTCGCCGCCGTTAATTAATTTTATAGGTTAGTAATTATAATAGGGGTTTACCTACTAGTTACTATTATTTTATTATATACTTTACGCTATTAGGTAATTTCTTTATTTATTAAATTATATTTATATTCTTCTTTAAGAGTTTTATTACCGATACGGGTATATTAATATATAAACCTCCTTACCTTCCTTCGGAAAGATTTAGAGATTTATTATTATTAATATATACCGCCTTAAAGTTTACGGTTATAATTTATTTTTATATAACGATCGATTCCGTAGCGATTAATATAATAAAATATATAAGAAGGGGACGTACCTTAAATATAATTATTATTAAATTAATAGAAATAAACCTAGTAAAGGAGTTATAAAGTATAGTAAACTATTATTATAATTAATATTATATAATCGCGCCGATAACGGACTAGTTATATTTACTAGTATATTTATAACTTAAATTATATTAATATAAATAAATAAATACTATTAATAAATAAGAGCTACTTATAGAGTTAGAAAAAAATTATATATAACGAGAGTATTATCTATATATTAATTATAATACTAGAACGTTATTATAAAGCTAGAGTAATGATATATAAAAAAGATTAAAGGAGTTACGAAGAGAGAAAATAAATAGGCGAGCGAGTTTATTTTAATAATAAACCGTCGCGCTAAATACTATATCGTTATAATACGTCGATACGCGCCTCCGCTCCGCTACCTCGCTTTTATTAATAGATATAACCGTTATTATAATAGTTATATTATTATTAATCTCTAGGTATAATATTAGGGTTATATTATTTATATATAATACTTTACTACTAATATTTTTATAGTATAATAGGAGTATATAGTAAGGGTAGTTACTACTATTCCGCTACTAGTACTATAAATATTATAGGAATAATCTAATATACTATATTTACTATAAATACTATAAGCGCTATAGGAACGATAGTATATACTATTTCGCTCCGTTACTATTATATATAATAGTACTATAGGGACGAAAGAAATATTATTTATTTAACTACTATTACTATATATTAATACTATAGGGATAACTTTATAAATATATTATTTATTTACTACTAGTACTACTATATAATAAGGGTAGTTTAGTAGTATTACTCTTCTATTATTAATACTATTTAATAATATTATAAGAAATAAATTTGCATCGCTCCGCGATTAGTATTATATATTAGCGTTATAGGACCGATAGTATAAACTAGAAGATTTTTTTCTTTTATGTCTCTTAGGGGGTTTAAAGATTTTTTAATAAACTTCGTAATTTAGTTAAATACTATTCCGTAATTAATATTATAGGTATTAAAGAATTAGGTATATAACCTTATATTTAAATTATTATATAATAATATTATTATACTAGATAACTCTTTTCCCTTATTTCTTTTAAGGGGTTTAAAGGTTTTTTAATAAATATTTTTTAATTAAAGTATTTAAATACCTAGAGACTAGGGCCTAAAAAGAAAAATAATTATAAAATAATAATATATTATATATACCTACGCCCCGCTAAAGGCGCTAGTATATTATATACGCCTACGCTCCGTTATCTTTATAATATTATTATTTATCGATACGGGGTTCTAGCCTTAATATCGCGGGGTTTTAACTTTTAATGATTTTATATTAAGTTAATATTCCCTTATCTTATTAGAATCCTTAAAGATTAGTTTTATTATTAAATCTAGGATTTAAGAATTATTTAATAATAAACCCCGTAACTATTTTACGTCTTTTATATTATTACTAAGCCGCTAGCTCTACGCTAGCGGCCTTAGGTATTATATTTATTTTACTAGCGATATATATATAGTTTAATAATTTTAATACTTAATATATTAGTTTAATCTCTACGGTATACGATATTAATAATAATATTTAGATATTTAATATATATTTAACTCTCGCTCTTTATAAGAAAACCGTCTACTCCGCTTTTATTCTTTATTTATTTATATTTCTCTACCTCCGTTACTCTAAACGGATAAATTTAAATAATTATATTTTATATAATAAAATACTATATATAAAGTATATTTATTATATAAAGAATAAGTACCTATATAATTTCATATATCGTTTATATTTCGAAATTAAATTATATTAATATATCTAGATTTCTTTTAAATTTTATACTTTTATAAATTTTCTTTTTAATTATTTAGAACGTCGAGGCTCTAATAAATATCTTCGTTAATATATTATTAAATATATAAAAGATATTATAATCTTCCTTCGGGAGATTAAACCTAGAAGTAATAATATTAAAAAAGAGAAAAATATATTATAATTAATATCTCGATTTATTATAAATATCGAGGGTATAGATAATACTTTTTATACTCTAATAAATTAATATAACTTAAAAATAATCCGTATATTAATAGTTTATTAGGGAGGAATTTCTACTCGAGATATAAATATACTTTAAATTAGGACTATATAGTATTAACCTAATAATCTATCTAAATTAATAAACGAAAATAAAACCGACGATAAAGACGAAGCTAAAGATAACGCTTATATATATTATATATAAAATATCTCCGAATATAACTCTCCTCTCGGCTCTAATCCCGTTATTAATTAATTTAATATATTTATTCTTTATAATCGCTATATTATTAATTCTATCCTTTTTTTTAATAGTATATAACGAGTTATAATATCTAGATATAAAGCTTTTTTAATTAAAGATATTATTATTTATTTTAATCCTTTTAAGCCTCGCCCTTAATACGACGGGATAAAGAATACAAGTTACTATATATCCAATATATTAATATCTTCTTATAAGGTTTCTAAGAAAGAAGTTGAAAATAAAACTAATAATTCTAATTTTAGTTTTATTTTTAGTTTTTATTTTTAGTTTTTATTTTTAGTTTTTATTTTTAGTTTTTATTTTTTAACTCGACTTCCCGGCTACGTCTTTATTTATAAATAATCGAGTTTTAAAATTAAGAAAACTAGTTACTCTAAATATAAATCTACCCGTGAACGTTATACTAGTTATAAGAATATATCTCGCTCGAAATCTACTAGTAAAAAATAGCTAGTAGTAACTAATAATTAATAGTATTTCCTCCTTTTATTTTCTATTTTCTATATCTTTCCTATCTATATACTCTCTTCGAATATTTTTTATAGTTCTAGTATATTATCTAAAATATTTATATTAATTTATTTATTAAAGATCTTTAGTTATCCTAGTTATTTTATAAAATAAAATACCTCGCCCTTTATCTTTTTTTAGTACCTTTTCTACTTTTTATTTATTTATATTATTTATTAATTCTAATAAAGATATATTAAGAATCGAAATATTACTCTATTATTAATAATACGACTCTAGAAGCGATATATAAAAAATATTATAATTCGGTAGTTAGTTAGTAATACTAGGCGGTATATTTATATTCCGACGGTATCCAAAATCTTAAATAGTTTAATTATTTTATAAAAGAGCTTCTTATTTAGTTATTTTTATATTAAGTTTTTAATTAATAATAATATAAAGTTATTTATATTAAATAATTTCGATTTATATCTTTTATTATAGTTATATTTCTACGCCTCGATTATAATAATTTAAACTTTTATTAAATACTCTCTTAAATTATTTAATTATTTAATTCTTTTTTATACTGACGGTATTTCTCCCTTATACGTCTCGCCCTTAAGATATAATTTAAGAAAAAAATTATAACTATATATAATTATAAATAATATTTATTTTATTATTATATACTATATATTATAATATATTTATTTTATTATAAATAAAAGTACTATCTAGTTATTTTATTTATTTAAATAAAAGTTTCTTAAATAATATTCTAAAATTTAGTTCTAGCGTTTTATTTAGTTATTTATCTACGGATAAAATACGGTATTTAGGCGCTTTTTAATCTTTATTAAATAATATATATTTAATTAAAATATATTTATAAAGATAAACTCTTTATTAGAAATAATTTTATCGGGAACTCTAAACTTTAGGATAATTTCTTCGAATATTAACTCTATTAATCTAGTAGAGTCGATCGTTTTAATAATTAAAATATATTATAATATCTTTATATACCTATTTATAATTATAAGGACTATATTATAAATATATTTATACCGCTTATTTAAAGGTAAATTAGTAAGAAATTTATTATAATTTCTTTTTACGACCTTATAGAATATAATAAAAAACTAATTTTATTATAAAAATAATATCGATATACCTTAACCTATTAATATATATTATATATATCGATATATTTTTATATATCGGCTTTAAAACTACTTTAGAAATATTTTCTAATAAATAACTTCGTTATTTTCTTAATACTAAAGTACCCCGTTAAGATATTATTATAATATTATTTTAATAGTTTATCGCGGATTAATTCTTTTTTAGTTATATAGATTTTATTATTATATCTAAAAATTAATATAGAATCTAAAGTTTATACTCCGACGGAACGTTAGTAATCCGTTTATATAATCTCGGCGATTCTTATTTACGAGTACGAATTATATTTATATAAAACGCGAATTATCTTAATTATTAATAAATTCTTAGTATTAGAAGCCGTTTTATAAAATACTATTAATTTAGTAATAATATATAGAATAAATAATTTATAATTTATAGTTCTAGTAATAGAGTTAAATAGTTCCTTTATTATATTATAATTAATTTAAATAAACGTTTTTTTTAAATTTCTTAGAATTTCTTATCTAGGTATTAACTCCCTAGGCCTAGATAAATATATTACCGAAAAATATATCTTTTTTATAATAAATCTTAACGACTCTAATAACGTAAATCTTATATATATTAGATTTTATATAATATTTATAAATATACTATTTAACGCCGGCGAAGTATTATTTATTTCTAGATCTTTTATATCTACGAATATATTTTATATTATAGTGAAAATAGGTTTTTAATTAGTATTTTCTAAATTTAATAACTTTTATTATAATATAAATAATATATTACTTAAAATATTATTCTAGTCTTTATAATTAAAATAATATAAAAAGTTATCGGCTAAATTACTCTTCCTAGAATAATATAAATTTAAGAAATTAAAAGATAAGAGTTTTATTATTTAACGCGCCTAGCGATTATTTATTTATTTAATATTTATAAAAGCCTTTAAATTATTATAATTAATTAAGACTTCTATTTTATATAAATTACCCTCGAGGTAATATCGTTATTATTTAAATATTGTAATAATTATAAGGAGCTCTTTATTATAAATTTTATATCGAATTTCTAAACTTTATATTTTACGGGACTAAAAAATAACCGGATATTATTCGTTATTATATTATAACTTTATTAAAATCGTAGTTGCGATAAAATTAGAAGTATTTATTTTAATCCGAATTTTTAATTCTATATTAAAGTATATAAGAATAAAGATATATATAAAGGAATCGCGAAGTAAATAAAATATTTACTCCGCCTCTTTAAGTTATTTAAATAAACTAAATTTTTTATTATTTCAATTACTCTTTAATAGACCTATTAATAAACCTACTATCTACGAATAATAATAAATAAATTAATAATAAAAATTAATAAAGCCTAAAAATATTTATATATTATAAAAGAACTTTAGTTTTAATTTTAATTAATTTTTAATTAATCCTACGTTTATTTATCGATATATTTTCGGTATTTATAATAAACTCTAAAAACTTAATTAACCGAGTAAAGAACTTATATTTCTTAAAACTCGCGAATAAAGAATATTTTTATAGGTATTTAAATATTTATTATATATAATTAATATACTCCTTTTTTAAATTTAAATAAATTAGGATATTATCTAGATAAATAATATAAAATATATTTATTAATCCCGTTAACGATTTATTAATATAGGTTTAAAAAATAATAGGTATATTTACTAAACTAAATAATATTATTATATATTCGAAAAGATTATATCGTAAACGAAATATTATCTTTTATTTATCGTCTTTCTTAATTTTTATTCGATAATAAATATCTTTTAAATTAAACTTCGTAAATTATATAATATTATTTAAACGGTCTAGCGTTTTATTAATTAAAGATAATAGGTAATAATTCTTAATAATAATCTTATTAAGACCTCGGTAATTAATATATAATTATAATTTATTATTATTTTTTAGAATAAAAAAGACGGGAGCCCCGACGGGGTTTATAAAATATTTAATTTAATCTTTTATTAAAACATTATTTAAATATCTCTTTAACTTTATTAATTTTAGGTTCGATAAATTATAAAGAGGCTCGTATAACGGGTTATTTCTTTATATTAATTATATAGTCGTCGTCTTTATATAACGGTAATCGACTTATTTCTTTATTTAAAAAGATATCGTTAAAATTTATAAATTCGTCGGGAAGCGTAGACGGTATAATAACGAAATTATTAAAAAATATTATATTAACGGTAATATCGCCTTTTTTAACCTCGTTTTTATTAATAAAATCTTAATTAAAGGAACTAGCTTTAATATAAATTAATATATAAATAACTAACTACGTCTTTAATAATTTCGTAAAATCCTTAAATAATTCTAATATATATATATATTTAGCGCGATACCGAATCGTTAGGTATATATATTATAATTAATTTAAATCTTTTCCTTTTTTATAACTAGTATATTTATAATAATAGGCGAGCCTTTTTTATTATTTAAAATAAAAGATATTATTATACTCTTTAGTTTATCTCTATAAATTAATTAACCGGTAAATAATATTATAAATATTATAATAATAAATAAATTATTTATTTATTTATTTAAGAGTCGGTAACGGCTCGCTTTTAAAATACTTTAAATTATATTATTATATAAATATCTTATTAATAATATTTATCTCCGCTCCTAGATCTTTGTCCATTTTAATACGAATTATTTTTATATTAATATTAATTAGATTCGTAATAATTTCGTTATTAATATTTATATTCGGTCGGGTTTTTATTTCTTTTTATTCCTTTAGGATAAAGACTTCCCTAAAAGTTTATTATTTTTCGATTTTAAGATATAATCGCCGATATAATTAATAATTTTTATTTTCTTCTCTAGATATTTATTAGAGTAGTAGCCGAATTTATAATAATTAAAATATTTAATATCTTTAAAATTCTTATCGCTCCTACGAGTTATATATATTTTATTTATATTTTTATAATTATTATTATTAGAATCTTATTTCCTTATATTAGGTTTATTTTTATTATCTCCGTTTTTTAATTTTTTTAATACCTTTTTAAAGTCTTAATTAATTATTTTAATTATTATTTTATATTTTAAAATCCCGATTAAGATTATATTTATAATATATTATAAATAATATAAATTCGGTTCGCTTAATAAGAATATTTTAGGCTCGGTTAATTTCTTTTAAAATATTAAATATTAAATTAATTATTAAATAAATTATTTATTACTTTTTATTATAAAAAAGTAATTCGGTTTTTAGGGTATTAAAATAAATATCGAAATCTTATATTAATTAATTATTCCTTTAACGCGTATATTAATATTTAAAATTCGTATTTATAACTCGGTTTAAAGAGTCCTCGATTATATTAAATAAATAATCCGAAAAAAACTTTTATATTAATAAATTTATTAAATAAAGTTCTTTATATTTATTTTATAACTTTTTAATTTACTTTTTTAAATAAAATATCGTAAATAAGATCTTTTTTTCGTCGATTCGAAAGTTTACGACCGTTAAACGAAATATAATTTTTATATTATAAATTACTTTAATTTATATTAAAACTAATTTAATTATAACCTACCTTCGGGCCGTTTTTATCTTTTACGTTTAATTTTTAAAAATTATCTTCGATTTCCTTATCTCCTTTACCTACGATAATACGTTATAAATTTTTAATATTTTTTTAAATTATAATAATAAAGGCCTCTTTCTCGAGGGCTTTTTATTTATATTTTAATTTTATAAATCGTTAATCTACCGTAAAATTAATATTCTTTAATAAATCTCCTATATTTTCGTCTAAAGTATTAATTTTATACGTCTCGCCTTCTAGACGATTATTTCTAAAGAGGTTTTTTATATTTTTAATAAATTATTATTTAAGAAAATTAAAAAGGATTAAAACTATTAATTTATAATATCTAAAGTATTTATAATAATATAAAAGTAAATATAAAGCCTTAATAGGAAAATAATCTTTAGGTTTAAATAATAGAATTAATTTTTAAAAAATTAAAGTAAAGACTCCGAGCCTCTTATTTCTAAAGAGGGCTCCGGAGTATTAGAAACTATAATATAAATAACGTAATTACACCGTATACTCCTTATATAAAATCTATAGACTATATTTAGTAACTACTATAAAGCTAGTCTTAATATAGTATAATATAAATTAACTCGGTTTTATTTTTTATTATATTAAAATCTAAAGAATTCTACTAGCCGGCGAGTAATTAAAAATAATATTAAATTATTATATAGATATATTTTATAAACTCGGTTATTTTCTAAATCTATAATTTACTTTTTACCTAAGATTATAATAAAGATTAGATAGTTAATAAACTCGAATTTAATATTATTATTTAAAGATCGCGCGGGATTAGTTTTAATAAATTTATAAATTATAAACTCGATTATTTCGCCGTCTAATACCGCGCCTTTAGTAATTATAATATTAAAGTTTTTATTAAATATAAATTAGGGGACTAGTACCGAAGTAATAAATATTATAAAATAAGAAAAGAGAGATTTTAAAAAATAATTAGATATAAAGAGTTCAACGAGTTTAAAGAAAAATATAAATATCTTTTCTTTAAAAGTAACTATATTATTCTAGTAGAATTTTATAATATATTTTATAGATTTTATTCTTTAGGGGGTATTTATTAGAATCTTAATAAATAAATAAAAAAATCGGCTATTAACATTATAGCGAATATAAAAATAATATCTTTATTACTCTATTTTTTAAGGTCTAAAACCTCGAGATATAATACGAGTTATTTAGTTATAATATTTAATATTAATTAAAATTCTTCTTTTATATAATTTAAACCCTCTTTTAAATATTTCTTCGTTTAATTCGTTAGAGCGATAATATAATTAAAATTTAATATATTAAAATAATATCTAATAAACGATATAGTAATATAATATAATAAGAAATAGGTTTATATAAAAAATAGAATATAAGTTTATTAGAAATAAAGTAATAAATACGTTAAATTAATCTAGATTATATTTATAAATAAATTATAAATTAGGAAATAAAAAACGAGAGTAGAGACTCTTTACTTAATTTTTAATAAAAAGAAAAATATAGTTTTAAAATAACTCTACCTATAAATTAATATAATAAAGATATAATTAAATATAATATATAACGATAAATTAGGTTGAGTATTATATTATATAAAATATTTAAAATTCGTTAAAAATTTATTAATATAGAGTAGTTACTTATATCTAATAATTATATTATATAAAATTATATTTAATTATATAAAGTCTAAAGCTCCCGCCCGGTTATAAAAAATATAGTATTACTAGCCTCTCGATACTTTATCTATTATCCTCGATTAAATTACCTATATAATTAAGTTTTATAATATTCTAATAAATATTATAATAAATATTATTTATAGCGAGTATCTTTATAGAGCCTTCCTAAATATACAATTTTTAAAATTTATCCTCTATATTTAAATATAGGTTTTTACGAGTTTTTATTTTATTAATATATTTCTCGATTAATACCGGAGGAAAGATCGTTTTTTAAAATAATAATATAAATATAATAAATACCTATACGACTTTAATAAGGGCGAAAAATATATAGATATATACTTTTCTATTAAAAATAAAGCGCGGGCTTAAGATTAAGAGAAATAATTTAAATATAATTATAAAATAAATAAACGAAAGTTTATTAAATTAATAAAGTTATAATACTCGTAGGGAAAATATTTATATATTATAATAAACGCTCGTTAACCGCGTTAATCGATATATTAAATAGAATTCTCTAATAACTTTAAAAAGGCGGTTAGAATAAATATATAAATTAATAATATTAAAGAGGTAGTAGAGGTATTAAAATCGAGAGTAATTTTTTAATAATAATTATAATAATATAAAAATAATAAATATCTTAAATTAGAACCTAGGTTAGAAATCTAAAATAGATTTTATATATTTAATTTAATTAAATAATTATAGGCGATTAATTTATAATATAAAATCGAATATTATATATATTTTAATAAGAATCGATATATATTTAAATAATTTAAATAAGACGAGGAATCTAGGCTATATTAATATTATAAAGATATAATTTATAAGCGCGATTAATATAGTTAATAAATATTCTCGTAAACGAGTCTAAAAATCTTAAGCGGCCGCGAGCGCTTTTAGCGCTCGTAAGCGGGCCTGAGCGCTCTAAGCAAATTAGGATTCTCGGAGTCGCTTGCACTTTTGTAGATGTCGACCCAAATAAGGTGTGCGGGCCATCCGCTTAGCGCAAGTCTCGATGTTACTGAAATCTACTGTAGTAATTATGGCCTAGGTGCGGGGAGAAAAAAAAATCAAAAAATGCCAAGGATTCCACAGCTCCATGAATACGCTAAGGAGGAACTGAACCACGCTCTGGCATTGCTTCAGCTGAAAGTTTCATACTACCCTTTAGAATCTAGATCGATGGGACAAAGAAAGTACGTCTCTGATAGGTCAAAGCGATTCTTTTGACTATCAGTATTTCCACTTTCCCGCGAACTTACTCTTGCCACACCTCTCCAATTCTCGAAGGAGTTGCCGTCAAATATCATCCGCGAGAAAGATGTCTACGGCCGTCCAGTCCTGTCTGCGCTGTATCAAGAGGCGACTTTTGCTCAGGAATCACATCGATGAGCTACGGGTAGATTGCAAAGCCATAGACAAGCAAAGAAGGACCACTTATATAGGGTAATTACCAGGCAGCGTGCATGCTGCATTTGCTTACTACTTCAGACCCTTGCCAACACTTCCTCCAGACCTACGACATAGTACAGCTCTCACGTGACCGTGCTTGACCGCTTCCATCCCATCTGCGTCAAAACCCTTCCAGAATTCTAGCAGCGACATCAAGCTTCACAAATCTGAGACGATGACGCACTTAATCTCATATTGATCGGTAAAATAGAGCTAGCCACACAACGCTGCTCTTTCAATATAATTCAGATGCCAATGCTCCCTCATAGGTGAAGAAGCATCCCTCAATCACAGCCATCACACGCAGAAATCATTACTTCCAGGGGAGATTCTCAGTCACTACTTCTGATCCTCTAGATGCTGCTATATGAGAGGCTCGGATCTTATTCGAATAATCCCTGAGTATCAAGATCTGTAGACCATTGCGATATGGCTAAAGTCACCCATCTCAAGCTGAGACCCAGTAGATACGGCGAGGAAGAAGTGAAACTGTGGTAGTAATATATGGTAATTATATTGACATCGGATTTCGAGGAAGTCCTGAGCGTCATTCGAAGCGAGCTTTTCACTACACTGCTAGCGTTAGGCCGCTTGATTGTGAATTGCCCAGGATATTAGCAAGGAGGACTGGGACCTGCTGGAAGCTGCGAACAGAGAGCTTGAGAAGGCGTCGTTCTTTGTTGTCTGACGAAAATAGCTGTCCGCCCCCTCTGAGGAGGTGGAGCCTGTCTAAGCTCATAGATAGAATCTGGTTTCACGGGACTGTTGATGATGACGATCAAATTCTGTGATGCTTTTGCCTTGCCTAGCTGTTCCTGAGACGTGCCATCGGGCCACAGGATCGTTCACATGTATGCAGAGTTAGGAATGCCTTCTCGGTCCGACGATTCGAATTTCACGACAGTCGGCCCCTCTTGTGCCAACTCTAGTACCTGCCACTGACAATCGATGTTCTGTGCCTTTGTGAGTATGTCTACCATGGCTAGGGCTATTTCCTCGAAGTTGTGTGTGGCAAGTGCTAGCACTATTGGTCCTGCGCCGCTTAGGCACACTCCAAGCAGACCAGTATATGAAGCAGCGGTCACGCGCTGAAGGATGTCGGCGAACCCAGGTACAAGCTTTGCTCTATAGGGCTGATGAATTCTATCACGCATAGCCTCTGAGATCTTTGTGGCATTAGGGGGAGATTCACCCAATAAGATTGGAAGCAATGAGCTTCTCTGCATGTTAAAGGTCTGGAATGTTTGATTAACATCGATTTGTTGCGGGCTTTGCAAAGCGTATTACGTACTGTGTCCTCACGTGTGTAATGGCTGGGTAAAACACTCCTCGCATCTGCTGTATCAACCTTGAAGTCGGGTATAACAACCACAGCCTTTATATCTGTATTAAAAGGGAACAGATGATAGCTTCCAATCTCCAAGGGTGGTTCGTGCACAGGAGATCCGGTGTCAATTCCGCCGGAAAACTCAGGCAATACCTCGGCCAATGGTATTTCTACCCTAGCAGTATCCTCAGGGGACAGCGTCTTCATGAAGGTACTGACAAAGCCGCCGAACCTGTACAAGATTTCGTTGTAAGTGTTCAGTTTTACAGACGCTTCATCAGTTATAAGGCCGGTATAAGAGTTATATGGAGCATATGGATCAATGACAGTTACGATACTCAGACGCGGCAACAACGATGTAAAGTGTTTCAAGATATACTCACAATGCTGCTCCAATATTATCAGGATGTCGCTATATAACTGTCAACGACATTAATCGTGCTACCTACGGAAGGAGCAGACTCACCTCGACCATAAGTGCATAGTCGAACATTCTATGTCTCGACAGACCTAGATTACCAACCTCATTCCCTAGTAACACTCCCGCAACAACAGCGGCTGCCGACGACCCCAGACCTCTTGATAGGGGTATGCCATTGATGATGCGGACCTTGGTGAGTGAAGGGAAGGCGTGGTGACCGTGGCATCGCAGCACGTAAAGTGCTACCCTTGTGATCAAGTTCTCATTGGCAACTTGCTTGAGTATATCTGCCCCCTCGCCCTCGCAGGTAATTTCGCAATTGAGTTCAGATGACGATTTCTGTGACAATATCTGGACTTGAAGCTCAAGAAACGCATTGATGTATTTCAAGGTAGATGGGGCTATACTTTTCTCGGCGGACTTCAAAGCGAGGCCAAAAACATCGAAGCCAGGTCCTAAATTTGCGGACGATCCGGGTACCTTGATTGTGATCATTGCAGATTGTATTGTTGTCGATAAATTAGGCGGTCTCGCCTTCAGTAGCTCAGGCTTCTATGGTGTATGTATTAACAAACAGCTCAAGAGATAGCCAGGTGGGTATTCAGCGGTGAAGGTCAAGGAAACAAAGTCAAATCATCTAGAAGTAGACGGATCAAGGTTAGAGGGAAGCCGAGGTATGCTTGTGCTCACCGAAGCCGCGCTGTCAGGCTGTGTAGAATGCACACTTTAGTCCGTCTGGGTAGTTCTAAGGATAATCGTAATTATCTCAATGGAGTTCAAATTTATGAAAAAGAACTATTAACTTGCCTCAGTCCCTCAGATGTGCCAAGCTCCGCTAAGCCCCTTCGTGTTAGCTTCCGCTCGCTAAGCCCCTTCGGGTTAGCGCCTTCTACTTACTACGGAACCTCTAGGTAGCACGTCTGAGTGTAAAATCCGAATATTACGTCTGGTTCGCCTTATTTTAACTATCGATTATTAAAATACCTGTATTATTCTACTTTTAGACTAATACCGTAATCTTAGCGATAAAATCTAAATTTATTATATATTAATACAGCCGCGTATAGAAATATTATAATTAATAATTATTTTAATATTAGTGGAACTTAAATTATAAATAACTATCTATAGGCTTTCTTATTATTATCTATAAAATTATAATACCGATATAATAAAAATCCTACTAAAAGTATTTACTAATTAATTAATTATCGTTATTTATTAAATATTAAAGAGTATATATCTATCGTTAAAGATTAAAGATTATTCTTTACCTAGCCCCCCCGATAAAGTACGACGCGTCTAAGTTTTAGAATTTTATAAAGATCGCGTTCTTATTATCCCCGTTATTATCCGTTACCCCGTTTTCTCCTTTTTTCCCTTTCGTCGGTTTATCCTAATTTATATCGAGGCCGACTATTTTTATATCCGTCTTGGATTTTGCCTTAATATCTAGTATATCCTTATTATTAAGGATTATATTATTAATTCTAATATAACTATAAAGTTTCGCCGGTTCGAGCTCCTTTCTATATTAAAGGCCCTTTTAAATTATATAGTAATATAAGTTATATAAAGCCTCCCTATAATAATAACTATTTGGATAGAATAAATTTTTTATATTAAAAGTTAGAGATCGTAGTTAAGTTATTCGTATTAGACGTTTATTTTTCTATTTAAAAGAGTTTACTAAATTCGTTATTAGGGCTCCGTGAACTCTATTTTTTACGTCGAATCCTATATTTCGCTACTCCGCTCGAGTATCCATTATAATAGGAAAACGATTAGGACTATTATTTATCGTTAAATAAACTTTAATATAACGGAAATAATAACTAAAGTAGAACTATATATTTATAGATCCGGGATCTTTATTATACTCGTTATTAATCGAGTAATCGGGATAGTTTAAGCGCTAGATATTATACCTAAAAAGAATACTCGCTATATTTTTACGAATAATTTTATTAACGCCGAGTAGAGTAATATAAAGTTAATCCGTTATATAAATAACCCCCCCGAGTATTTCGGGGTTTTTAATCGGGATATTACGTATAATCTTTATTTATACTATATTTTACTAGTTTATAAAAGCCTCCTCTAAATATTAACCTCTCGTCCTTTATTAGGTAAGGGATGATTTCTTCGGTATAAATAAAATAATACTTATAGATCTAGTTATAAGTCTCTTTTAAAAGCGTTTCGAATATTATTATAATACGGTAGTAGTCCGATAGGTTTTAACTATAAAGTAAATTAGTTAGTATATATATTATATTATAGTAAGTGTTAGGAAGAGAGGGTATTAACGATTTAAATAATAGTTCCGATATTATGAATTAATAATCGAAAGGGGATTAATAATCGAAAGGGATTATTCAAAATTTTATTAGAACTGAGCTTTAGTCTAGGAAATAATTTTAAAAGTTTAAAAGTTTTAGGTAGAGGGCTGGCCTTCTAATATTAAGCCTTTAAGAATAATTAGTAATAAATATATTTTAGGGTCGAGCCTAAAGTTATTTAAACCTAAAGATTTAGTTATTTAAAATTAAAACTTTAGTTATTTAGTATTAAGGTTTTAGATTTATTATTATTATAATCGTGGCCTTATCGTTATTATATATAAACTTTAATTATTATTACTATCTAGAAGTCTAGGACGTTAATACTAATATACTCGTAGTTATAAAAAATAGAGTTAATATATTTACAGTCTTGAACTCTAGTGGTAAATTCGAAATTTTAGTTTTATTATAATTATTCATAGGCTTAGTATCACTGTCTAGAGGACTATTATAAACGACGCGGTAAAACTACGCCGCGCGGATTTACTAGCTTTCTAACCGTTATTAAGGATTATTATAATTATATTTAAAAATATTCTACTAGATTACTATTATTACTTTATTAATCTCGATTTATATAGTATTATTCGCGATTAAGGAGGAGGGTTCCTAGGCGGCCCCCTTTATAGATAGTAGTAACTTAGTATATAATAGTAGAGTTAGGAAGGTCGGGTTATTAGGGTATTTAGGTACGAGCTAAACGATCGCCTTATAAGATTATTTTTATATTAGTTTTTAGTAGCGGATCTTCTCCCTAGCTAGATATTTAAAGTATAGGTTAATATTAAGCGCCTTTTATCTATTTAATATATATAGGCCCTTCGCTTATATATAGTATTATCCCTCCTCCCCCGCTATTAATATATTCCCGTTAATATTTATATCCCCTACCGTTTTCTATTATTTGGCGGTATAACCGAGAGGGTATTTTAGGTTATATATTATTCCGGTTAAATTAAATTCGCTTAACTAGTTTATAAGGATTCTAGCCGGGTACTAGTTAATTATAAATAAAATAGTTTAATTATTTAAGTGGATACTAGATTTAGGGATCTAGTCGACTTTTAAAATTCCTAGATTTATAAATAAAGTAAAGTGGTTATAGGTTATAAAGATTATATATCGGCGCTCGGCGGGTCTATTAATATTCTTTCTAGCTAGGTTATAGAGGTTATAATAAATAATATTATATATCGTTATTCCCTAGGTTAGAGGTTTAGCGGTTTTAATATCGCGCTTTTTCTTTATAAATTTATTAGAGTCCTCGTTTTTTTTAATTCTAAGATTTATTCTTTTTTTCCCCTATTTTATAGGTATTCCTTTAATAAACCCTATAACCTTATTCTTTCTAAACTTAGTAAGTATTTTTTATTTATATTTAATAAACGTCTCCTCGTTATTAAGTTAGTCCTCTATATTCTTATAATTATAGTTAACGTCGTTATCGATTAGTATAGCGTCGTTATCGATTAATATATTATTATTATTATTTTTATTTACCTTCTCCTTCTTTTTTTTACTACGAGTCGATTATTCCTTCTTAGTTATTTAAGCCTTAGATACCGCCGGTTTAACTTTCGGGATTAACGTATTATTTTTATCTAGTTTACGTTTTATACCTAGCTTCGGGGTAGGCCCTTTATACTTCGGTTTAATATTATTATCTTCGAAGGCTAATTTATAGTCCTCCGTAAAATAATTCTAGCTATAATATTAGTATAATAGACGGTAGAGGTTAATAAGTAGGATTTATTAAAGTTCCGTCCTTAAATATCTCGCCTAAGATTATTCTTATATTTATATTATTAGAGGACGGTTTACCTAATAGATCCTCTTATTATTACTATCGTTAGAGTAAGCTATATCGTTTAAGAGATTATTAATCTCCGTGATTAATATTAAATTATAAATATTATTATCCCTTACTATAATTAGTATTAAAGTATAAAGATTAGATAAAGAGATTAAGAAAGTTAATTTAAAGAGGAGAAAGAAGAAGTAAAAATTAAAATAAAAGCTAGTTTAAGAAATAATTTTAAAGTTTAAAGATTTTTAGGCGGGGTTAGGGGCGCCTAAATATTATTATTAATAATTATATTACTTAAAAGTGAATTTTTATTATTCGAAAGTGAATTTTAAATTCTTATTTAGTTTAAGGATATCTAAGATTCAGCCGTTACTAGTATTAAATAGAGAGATTAGATTAGAATATTATTATTTAATATTAAATATTTATTTGAGCTTTACCTCCTAGCCAAAAATATTTAAATCTCAAAATAATCTTCTAGACTAATAACTTCGTATATTAATTAGTATTAAATATTTATTTAAACTTCACCTCCTAGCCAAAACTATTCAAATTTCAAAATAATCTTCTAGAGTACTGACTTCGTATATTAACTAGTATTAAATATTTATTTGAGCTTTACCTCCCAGCCAAAAATATTCAAATTTCAAAATAATCTTCTAGAGTAATGACTTCGTGTATTAAGATTTAGTACGTAAGGTTTATTAACGATTATTATTACTAATATTATTATTAGTATTTACCGTACTAACCCTATTATTATTATCGTCGGTAGTATAATAATTTATTTTATTTATTAGTTTTATTCAAACTTTTATTACCTTTATTCGTTAAAGCTCCTTACCTCTCTTTATTTTTCATCGATTTATTATTTAATCATTTATAATATTATCCTCGTTAGCGTCTTATAAAGATTCTCTTTCTTTAGTAGTTACTAGAGTCTTAATCCTCGCGCTTATATTTAGAGTCTTTAATAGATTATTAGTAAATATACGCTAGAAGATTAACGAAATAATATATTAGGCCGGAGAATTAAGGGTATAAATTAATCTAATCTAGGATATACTAGAAAAGTTCGTTAATGATACGGAGATCGCTAACGAGATTATTACGGAGGTATAGGGTATATTAATAGACAATGGATTTTAGATAATAAGATTCGGGAGTAAATAAAAAGTATATAAAACGCTAGACTCGATAATTCTATAAGATATCCGAAAACGGGCGATAACTAATTATAGACGAAAAAAGAAATACGCTAAAGATATATAAAATATATAAGGGACCGTAGTATAGGATTAGTAGTTCGATACTATAGAGGAAAATCACCTCGCTTATATAAATTAAATCGTTAAGAAATTTATTTATAATAATATTTATTCTATAATTACTTAGTTAACGGTTAACCACTTAGAACGGAATAATTATAAACGAGGATCTACGCGTAAAAGTATCTTAAAAGACTAGTAGACGTTAAGTAACTTAAATAAAACTAACGCTTATACTTTTTTAATTAAATCGGGTTTAACGGATAAGTAATTAATAAGATTAAAGATTAATCGAAAGTATTTAGTAAAGCTAAGAATAAATAATAATAAAGGACCTTTATTACGAGGAAAATATAAGAGATATAATCGTCGAATTATTAATAATAAGGAGACTAAGCCTAAATCGGTGGATTATAAGGTTAGTAATAGCGATTTAAGCGGTACCTCGAAGAATGAAGATATAGTACTTTCGAGCGGTAATTTTAATAAGGACGATAATAGCGACGACGATAATAGCGACGACGATAGCGGCGATAAGGATTAAGGAATGAATAATCGGGTTAAGTATTTCGGTTATAATTATACGGGCCTATCGGCTAATTCCCTTAAATAAATAATAAAGAAAAATCTAAAGACTATTAATATAAATAGCGAGGCTGGTTAAATCGGTACCCTCCGGGTATTTATAAAAACTGGGTCCGATTTACGATATATTTATTATATATACTTATATACTATAGCTGGATATTTCGGCCTATAGACTAAGTTATTAAACGAAGAGAGTATCCGCTTATAATTAGTTAAGTACTAGCGTTATCGAAGTAATATAGATACTTTTAAAATTAACGTAGCTATTAAGAATTAGTAACGGATAATAACCCGATTATAAATAGACGATAATAAGTATAGGGTTTATAGATACCGAATAATTAAAGCGAGTATTAAAGTATTCTTAACCGATTAAATATCGCGGTTTATCGTTCGTGAAATAGGAGGGCCAGAAGTATAGGATACCTAGAAAGAGACGGGTAATATTATTATTAAAGGTATATTTAATTAGTTATGAATAAGAGTAAACTTAGAGGGTAGCTCCGAGGTTAAAATTAGAGATATTATAACGGAGGAGTTCGATATATATCTTTATTATTAAATAGAGCGGAACGGATAACCTAATAAAGGGTAGCTACGGATAATATTTTATTTATTAATATAATAAATTATCCGGTAAAATCCGATATACTAGGCTCTATATATATACCTACGACCTAATTATAATCACCGACTAGTTTTATATTTTTATTATATTAAATATACTCGGCCTAAAGACTCGATCTTTTTTTAATATATTAATATAAACGTACCTAAATATCTCGCCTATGGGTAGAAAGTTAATATTATATAGAGATTAATATCTCTTAACGATAAAACTATTAATAATTATACGGAGATTATTTTAGATTTTTATAAAAATATAGCCGAATAATAGGAGAGGGTAAAGGGGCGGGGAAAGATAATAAACGGTTATATATATAAAATAAATAAGATCTAGGAGTTAATAGATACGGCTAATTATAGTTAATTCGTTCCAGTATTATATATATATAGGGACGTAAGGATCACTCGGCCTAAAATATTATATAATTTAATATTAGGTTATTTAGATATTACCCTCCGAAGAATTATCCTCCTATAATTTATAAAGGTAAGGGAAGATAGCGAGACCCTAAATAATAAGGAGTCTAATAAATAATTAGACCTCGCCTTTATTTACTTAAAGTAAACGGTGGTAAATTTTATATTATCGGGGTTATTAAATAAATTTGGCTTAATCTTTTATTAATTTCCGGCCGGTACCTAACTCGTTCTAATATTACCCGTTAATTAAATATTAGTATATAGAGTAATTTAGGAGGACCTAGTTATCTAGGGTTATATTAATTTACTATTAAAGGTTAACCGAGGGCGTATATAAAAAATTATCTAAGAATACCGCTTAAAGGTATTAAGGTTATTTAGGGTAACCTAGGGTAGAGTAAAATAAACGGAGAAGAGATTTTATAATAAAAGTAGTTTTTTTCGGTAGGCGAATAATAAGATTAAAGGGCGCTAGTATTAAACTATATAGATAACGTAGGATATTATTAGTTATAAAGTAAAACCGCGCGGCGCGGTTTCGCCTAGCTCCGTTATTTTAATCTTAATTATAATAATCTTATACTAGTTATTAATATTAATCCTTAATATTAATAATCCGCGTTATAAATTATATTAAAATAGAAATTACGTTATTATTTACTAGTTTATCGTCTAGCCCCTTAATATCGCCTCCCCGTTTATCTCCGCTATATATAAAGACTATAAGCCGTTTATTTAAGCGAGCGCGCCGTACTCCTACTTTAAACCTCCGCTCTTATATAGCCTTAAATAGGTTAGTCTTTACCTCCTTTTTTTTAAATTCTTCCTCCGCCCCCACCCCTACCCCTACTAATAGTAATGATTTATCGGAAGAGATAGAAGCGGGTAATAAAAAACATTATCGACGGTAGACGGAGGGCGAAAAGATTATTAATATATTAATAATAATAGCCGATATATAATAGGATATAAAGAGATTTTTAAGAGCGCTCTATAAACTATATAAGATTTATACTTTTTATTTAGTATAAAAGTAATTTTTTGATTTCGCCTATAGCGAGCTACCTAGCGATTTTTAATTCGAAAAGTAATTAATACCTAAACGGCGCGACTCGCTAGTTAGGAGGTAGGGCTAGCTAGTCGCTAATATATTTTAACGAGAAATTAAAATCTTAGAGGAGTACGAAGTATTTAATATTTTTTATTTACCCGTAAAAGGGTTTAAAGGCGGTACCTTATAACTATTTAAAGATATTATTCTAGTTATATTACGGCTGGCCCCGTAGTAGTTTAATATCTTCTATTAAGTTTATTATAAAAATAAACTAAATAGTTTATTATTATTATTAATAAATCCTGCTACCTAATAGCCCGCCGTTTTTATATTATTAATACTCTACTACTTAATACGGCCTTATAGGTCGACTAACTTTTAAACGATTTTAAGGCTTTATTTATATTAAGGGGGGGTATAACGACGAGTTCTCGATACTTTATACTAATTTAGTTTAATTATTTTATATTTAATATTATAGCGATATATAGTAACCCTAAAAAAGAACGCCGAAGTAAGGGTTTAACTAATAGGGTAGGCCGCGAGTACTATTTTAACCTATAATAACTTTGAATATATAAAAGGAAGGCGTAGAGAAAGAATAAATAACTACTAAGAATTCCGATTAATCACTATTATATTAATTTTAGAAGGGCGTCTCTTCGATAAAGGGGCCCTTTAATAAGATATATAGCGCCCGATAATTATATTATTATTAACCGAGATAATCGCTCGCTGGTTAATACCCACCGATATAAATATAAAGGTACGTTCTTTATTTTTAATTTTATTACTCTTCCTTTTACGCCTTAATATTAATTAATATATATTAACGAACCCGAGTTCTAGATTCGGCTATATTATATCGAATTAATAATCTCGGCGGTATACGTATTTTATTTAGGTAATATAAAGTCTTTATAAATAAAAGTAATACCGGTCCTAGAGAAATTAGACCCGGTAACGATAAAATACTTCCCGATAATACTAATATTTAAAGATAAAAGTACGACGGCTAATAATATTTATATATTAGAGGATATATTTAAATATTAATTTAGATTGGACGATAAGAGCCCTATTTTTAATATTAATATTCGATTAATATACGGTGACCTTAAGATATAGTTACGTATATAATTTATTAAGGTTTTGCGTAGCGATATTTCCGAGCTCTTATTTAATACTTTTAACTAGCTACTACCGGGCTTAGGTCTCTAGCACCTTTATTTTAATATATTATAATTATTCTATAAGATTTATTAAGGCCCTAGTAATTCTACGGATTTATTTATTTTATAGTACGCGGCCGATTATTAGGATCGCTTTAGAGTTATTTACTTAATGAACTTTCAGGCGTTAAAGGACCTAATTATTTATAATTACTAAATATATATAGTAGGAACCTGGGTTAGAATCCTAAAATAGTAATTTATAGACCTTTAGTATATAAAGAATATTATATCCTAACTCGCGGTATAAAGTACCTTTAATACCTAGCCTCGCGTATTAAGAAAGATTTCTAAAGTTATATATATTTAACCTTTATCTACTCGCGATTAATAGTTCTAAAATTATTAATATTTCTATATATACGTCGAAATCTATTTAACCCTGCGATATATTATTAAATATATTAATATTAGCCTACTCCGCTACGCTTTATACTATATTGTAATTCTTTTTTAGGTCGACGCTATTAGTATTTTAAAATATATATAGGCCCTACTCTATATACTTTATATAGTAGATTCACCGGTAGTAATAATAAGGTTATAAAAATATATATTAACGAATAGTTTTATGAATTTACGGGGAATAACGGATATAAATTTCGAGCTCGACTATCTTTTTAAGTTATTTAATAATAATCTTAAAGTATTCTAATACGACCGGTCCTACTATTCTAAATATAGTAATATATTATTTAAGAATTAGGCTCTTAATAGCCTATACTTTCTAAAATTAAAGAGGATAATAGAGTTTATATTCGGAAAACTCTCTTTAGTTATATATCCGGTTAAAAGCGCGCCCGAGGATATTTAGAGTATAACCCTTAACCTCGCCTATAAGTTATTTATTCGTTATACCGAGTAGGATAAATTTTTTCTAAGCCTAATTATTAATCTTTTTAATACCGGATTTAAGCGATTAGGTAGGAATATATTAAAGTATAACGAGCGATATACCTAAAAGTATATATTATTAGCGGACGACGAGTATAAGGATACTCTAGCGGTTAGGCTAAAGATTAAATATAACTTTATATTAAAGAGTTTTATAATCCTAACTTCTACTTTAAAACCTTCGAGTACGATATTTATCGACTAATTTAATAATAAATCCGCGCGGCGCGGGTTTATTAACTAGTTTTAAAATCGCGTAGGGCGTTATTTATATTAATAGAATCGAAAGAGGGTTAATTCTACTAGTTAATTTACCGATACCTCCTATAATAACTAGCGTGACCGTTATAATATTATTAATTCCCCCCTTAATTTACCCGCCTTACTATAAGGGCTAGGTTATAAAGTATAATTTTTATTATTATACTACTCCTTAATAATATAATATTTATTATCTTTATACTAGGTCTTCTTCGGCTTTATATTCCGAGGTTTATTAAACTAACTCTCCGCTATATTAAGTTTAATACGAGATTTACTCTTTATAGCGGGTATATTTAATCGTTTAACTCCTACTCTATTAATTACGGTTTTACTCTTAATACGCGTTTTTTTAATTATTAGTTTATATTCTACTTTAATTAGCTAGCTATCCCTCCGCTTTTTAAATTTAATTTATTTTTTATTAAATAACGGATCTAGCCGCCGCTTTTTTTTAATATTATTATATATTACTTATATATTAAATATTTTACCCCGATTTAACTCTTTTTATCGTCTCTACTCTAGGATATTTAATATTTTAATATAGTATAAATAGAGGCTAGACCACGCGCTACTAATTTATTAATATATAATTCGTTTATCGCGAATACTCTTTACCTACGTCGCTAAATCTCTTAAGATTTTATCCGGTATTATTAAGGATATAGGGAAATATTAAGACGAGTCGATAAATTTCTTATTTAATTTTTAATATCGCTAAGCTCGAAGTTTAGATATATATTATAAATATTTAAATAAATTCTCGTCTACTAATTTATTTAACCCCGCGTGAATAATAATAGGCGTTTATAACTCTGGATTATAAACTAAGTAATAGGGGAATAACTTCGTATAATTCGATATTTTATATTCCGTATTATTAAAAAAGGCGAGGCCGATATCGCGAATATAACCGCTTCCGGGTATATTAAGGAGATTATATAGGTTAAATACTATTCGAGTTTATCGGTTAATATTTATATAATTTATATAAGCTCTTCTAGACCCCGATAGAGATCCTATTATTATATTATCGAGCGAAGCCGGCTCCGTTAGAGACGTACCGCTTCTAGGGCCTATATATTAAGGTGGATATAATAAAATAAAATACGCCTACTCTTAATTATAATATATCGCGCGACCTATACGTTAGTATACCTTCTAAATAAACGAAGGGAGTAATTATTAAATAACCCTCTTTATATCTAGATTATTAACCCCTAGCCTATAGGTATCCGTTATAATAATAATATATAAAGATAAACCTTAAGCGGATAATAAACCGAAATATATTATGATATTTTATTTATCTCGAGTAGCTATCGCCGCGAAAAAAGATACGATTAACTTCGTACCCTCGATCGGATACGATAATCGTCTTATTTATATATATATTAATTAGTATGTATCCCTAACCTAGGTTACGGAATCTATAAAAATAATCGTTTTCGGAATATCCTAGGCGGTGGTAATCTACGACGGTAAAATATACTATAGGTTAAATATACCGTTAATAGGATTATAAGTAGTATTAATTTAAATATATATCTCTAGCCGATTAAACGGAGTCTTTATAATAATAGTATCTTCTATAAAAGTATATTACTCTCGTATAGTCTCGAGTATTTTAATATCGAGTATTATAAAAACTTTTAAAAGAGGGACGTTAGGCGGTAATTATTTTCGGAGGATATTTAGATTAAAATACGTTAATTAAAACTCCTTCTACTCGGTTACTAAATAAAGCTCGTCGATTATTAATAAATATAACCGTAACGTAAAGCTAGTATACCGTAGTATATCGGTATTAAAATCATTCGAACTAGTAATCTTAGGATTTATAAAGATTATTATTATTAACTATTTATCTATAAGTCGTATTTAGTTATTATACCGTAGGTGAACTGGCCGGAGTATATCGCTATAATATTAACGGGGTTATTATTATCGCCGTTTAGAACGAAGAGTCGATAATTAAATATATAATTTAATTTCTTATATTACTCTTCTAATAAAGTATTTAAAGGTATAATAATTAATACCGCTTTAATAGGTAAAAATATTAATAGTAAAGTCTAAAAGACGATATTTTTACTAAATCTAGTTTTCGTAATTAAAATTAAATCCGTTCTCTAGTTTAATAATATATTTAAAATATTATACTACTTCTCTTTAAATTTAACCCCGAAATAATATATTATAACGCCTTCTATATACTCTCGATCTAGAGTTTTATATGAATTATTTATTTTTACTATAATAGGCGTAGACGCGAAATCGCCTATTATATATAATATTATTATAATGAATATTAGTTTTAAACCTAAATATATTTCGCGGAGGGTTTTATAATAAAGGGGACCTACTAATAATAAAGAATAAAAACTAGCGATAAATAATTATTATTACGATAATAATCGAAACTCGAGTTATAATTAAGGATTTTTAGATAACCTATATTTATTTCGTTATATATACGATAGATAGTATTATAGATAATTATATTCGAAAGAGTATATATAGAAGTATTAGCGCGCGATTAATTTAAATCTTATTTTAAAATAATTAAATAACGATCGCGTCGTAAAGTTAGTTATTAATAAAGAAAAAAGTTAACGGAAAAATTTATATAAACGGCCCGCGAAAATAATACGAACCTAATAAAAATATAGGGTTTTGCGCTCAGACCTACCGCCGTTTAGCTACGAAGTCAGCATTTCTAACCCGAAGGGGCTTAGTAAACGGGAGCTAACCCGAAGGGGCTTAGCGGTGGCTCGGCAGGTCTGAGGGACTGAGGCAACTATTAACTTCGGAAGCTGGGGTGATGACTAAGCAGTACCTGCAAGATGCAGGCACCGCAGGCAGGTACTTCTTAATCTGGAGGCTCCAGATCTCTATCATGCATACCTTAATCCTTCCAATCCCTCTTTGCCACCGGAAACAGCCCACGATATATAAACTTTCCGTTCCCACCTCCATCGAGCAAGTGATTGACTTTCCACTGGAACTATTGCTACACATTCACCGCCCTTGCACTTCCTCAAAGCATTCCTCACACACTGTTTACTAATAGCATACAGCCGCCTGACAGGCTGCAGGGTTAATGAAAGTCGCTGCAAAGTCTTCGGATACCCTCACCAAGGCTTTGATCCGGCATGCATAGTATTGGAAGCGCTTCCTACAATCACTAAGAATCGAGCTTGGGCCCGACAGAAAAGAATTCGATCCTTCCTCATACAAATTCGCCAAGGAGAACAGCGGTACAATCAATGCGGTACTTTCGTCATTCAATTGAGCCATTCCCCTTCGACCTGTCACTCGATGAGGCCTACTTGCTTGGGTGATGATCAGGTCATCAGGGTCGATAGGTCTTACGAGGGTGGCCACAATGTTCGCACAGGGGACACCATTGGAGCCTTACCACCAGGGAAGGAGAGACGTTCTATTCATGAAAAAGTCCTGGGCGCCCGTAGAGATACTTTCGTAAAAGGACTAAGGCGGGGCAAGATCCAGGAAGTGACAAAGCTATGGAAATCTTTGTGTATGGCTTTCGTGTTAGCAACAAGACTGAATAAGGTCGAACGGCTAGGTTTTCGAACGATATTGCACACTTCTGGAAGACAACGAGCATGCTTTTACATTCAATGACTTACGGCACGGTGCCTATATTCCACATTGTCGGGAAAAGCACTTGGTCCTGGAATACTGAAGGGTGGCACAAGATCAAATACACAGTTGTAACGCCTGCTGTCAGAAAGCGATTGAAGGGTCCACCGAAAGTGAGCTTCACAGAAAAGACTATTGAAGTCTTCTTTGCGCCGGCGTCATCCAAGCAGAGAGTATGCTCCTACCCATCATCTACAGCTGTGAAGTCTCAACCGAAAGCTCCTAGTAGCATAAAATCACAGGTCTCGAAGGCCAGCTGTCGAGCTGGATGATGCTGAGTCATAGGCTCCGAGTCAAGATTTTAAAGGTGGAGATGGGAGATAGTAAGGGAGCATACTGAAATAGTATCACGGTATGCAGCAGGGTGGCAAGGGCCCGAACTGTGCATTCAAGAATCGTTAATCCGATGAAACTCTCATCCTGCCACAATTTTTGCAGGCTTGAATTGCTCGTTGTATCGACCAAGGTATATTGAGACGCCTGAGGGTGCCCTCCGTGGACACCATGTACAAGGAAGGTCTGCACTAAGTTTTAGGCCAATTACAAAGACCCTCATCGATCTTGCATCGACGAGTTGATTTTTTTACAGCGTTCGCATGGACTCGAGGGATATTGCAGCCAACTTGAAGTCGACCGGTAGAATTGGGGATCAGGTACGGTGTCGGCTCCCGTCTCAAAGCCGTTTCTTTGCAGAGAACCACTGGCTAGATACCGCCTTGGTAGGCCGCGAACCTTCTCCAGAGATCCATCTTCCATGTAGCGTTGAAGAAGCAATGGTAAGCGACTCCGTTGTAATAAAATCTTATATCCACATCTGGGGAGGTGCAGTCTGTAAATAAGGCCCAAGGCTGGCAAGAAGAATATCTAGGTGGGAAGATTGGCGGCCGATGTTTTTAATTTCCTTTTCATCCATTTCTTTCAATATGCCACCTCAAAAATTCCGTTATTATCTGTATAGAAATCAAAAATAATTCATGGAGCGCTGAGAAAGATCGGGGAATGCGGCACTCCTGTATTGAGCTGCCTGCATATCACCCTTGCATGACCTTGGCTGGCGGTTCCACTCCCTCGGAATTATACTGAACCATGCATCCGCACCCCTCAATTCCTCCATCCACCCTGCGCTGCGTTGAAGCGAAAGCACACCGCTTTGTATTGTCGCCAGTCAGTCCTCCATAGCGAAGCTGATCCCGTGGCTCCGGATAACCTTCAAGTTGGAGCGCAGCACGACCTGAGTGAGACCGTTCCAATGTCCAGCAAAAGGCTCATACAATGCCGCCACCCACAACATCATTGAGGACCATAGCGTCTGCCATATTTTCTTCGGGACCGCTTCTCAGGAAGTTGCTTTTCTACCCACTTATCCACGGTTGGACACTTCTCAGACAATGCTCAGGACCGACCATTCGAGGAGACCGAGCCGGCTTCGACCGCTTCCTCTATGAATACGCGAGGCACCATCGCCAGGAAGTCAATCTCGTTCTCCGTCCTTTTAATCGTCATATCAATACAAGTACTGGCATGTCTATGCGACCCACTGTACTGGCGATCGCGAAATAATCTGGACGGACACATATTATCAGGGGGGGCGTGATATAGGCACTGGAGATGTAGTCACTGTATGGGTCCCAGCAGCAGCAGGATATCCCGGCGCACAATTGTGGATGAAAAGGGTAATGGGCCTAGAAGGGAATGAGTACATAAAAAAGACACCACGTTGGGGTGCGGAGAGGATGAAGGTTGGGATCTTTGTTCTCTCATCTCAACTTTGTGTCCTAAGCTAATACGTATTATTCTAGGTGGAGCAAGGATATTGCAAGCTTATCGGAGACAACGAACCAAGTTCTGGCGACTCCAGGACAGTCGGATCGGTTCCTCTAGCTAACATCACTGGGAAAATTACATGGCGTTGGGGTCCTGAAGGCTGGAACGAGATCAAGCACACTACAAAGACAGAGTATGAGATAGGAAGGTCGAAACCTCCACCAAAGGCGATTCTGCATGTACCATATATCGGTGCTGTGAGTGCTTCGTTGGCCCACAAGGTAAAAGAGCTCTTACCGAAGCCTTTGGGTCCAAAGCGTCTGAGGGCCAGGAGCCGTACTCGGCCAGAGAAAGCCTACTAGCTCTCACGGTGACTGACCTGTTTACGATATAATGGTGCGACGAGAAGCATTTTGGGAAGACACCGTAAATTCAATAAAGACTGAAAAAGGGGCCTGGACTTGGGAAGACCATCATCGCACAAGGGCTACGCCAGCGGTGGTAAGCCAGGGATCTGACATAGAAGTGAGTCAAATCGGCGAACAGCTGAACGAGTCCCGAGTTGTCTCGAGCCGTCAATCTCCCTAGAATAAGCAGTTGGATCTCTTTGATCGGCGTTGACAGCGTTCGCTGTGTGAGGCAATGTACACGCTACAAGCACTATATATATGTCCATCAACTAATGCCAATGGAGCGCAAACTTTTTGCTTGTCCCTCTCTCAAGTCTTGACCGGTACGAGTACAACCAAAACTACAACCACAACTACAACCACAACTACAACAACGATTCCAGTCGTGATACTGTTACATGGGTATAGACAGTGATGTGTATGATGATGCCTACACTAAAGCTAAGAATTGAGGTCGTTTCCAACCTTTCCATCATTGATACCAAACTTTACATCGTTAACAGGGGCGATATTCGGGCGCGAGATTGCATTGCATCTCGCACTTGAGATGGCCTCCCCTTGACCAGAAGTACCATTATCTCAACGGCTTCACCAGCTTTCCCTTATCAAGACCGTATCAGTGTCACGGTCGATAACCCGTGTGGACTTCTTTTCTCCTTCATCGAAGCATGAGGACAAGGGCGGGATGAGCGGCGTGACTTTGTGGCTTCAGGAACGCATTGCGGCCGTGGTATCCAGAGTAGTTGACCAACGCCGCAATTAGAGCAAAAGGCGTGTCACATTCGACATCTGGAAGTAAGATATTGAGATCAAGGTCAAATGCCGGCAGGAAACGCCGGTGGGCTTGGAACAGCATCTAAAGGAGCCGCGTGGAGCGCTGGCTTGGCCTTCTTTCCCATGGTGCCATTCCGTTTCCGCTCCATAGCATCCATAACCCATTGGGCAACCTCTTTGTCGATGATACCGGGAGCGGCGGATGCTTCAGTCACCTGTTCCTCCGCTGCTTCCTCATCTTCCTCGGTGATCGTAGCTGGTTTCATCAGAGGTGCCAGCCAAGCGTGCCTCAAAAGCATGGCGTAGGTAGGTCTTAAATTGGGAATCTTGTTCAAAGCCCCTCTAACAAAATCTCTCGCTGCCTCAGAGAACTTCTTAGCTGGCAAGTCAGGTGGTTCGCCATCCACGATAGCCTATGAGCGTTAGGTTTGCATCAACGTTGGAGAGTGAAGCGATCAGACTTACACTCAATTGGCTAAAGATGTTGTCATAGGTCTCTGGCGGGTAAGGATATTGGCCCAGCGCACACTCAATGATAGTCAAGCCAAGACTCCAGATATCACTCTGCACACTGTAGGTCCCTCCACCGGGATTCGCCCCGGCCTGAGCAACACCACCACCTGAGATTCGTTCCGGAGCCATGTAGCTTTGACAGCCAATGTTTGTCTTTGCAATGCTTGCAACGAGGTTGCCGCTGACGCCGAAATCGCATATCTTTACCTGACCTCTGGTATTGACCAGGATGTTTGTCGGCTTCACGTCCCGGTGTATAATGTTGTGATCGTCCTTCAATGCCTTTAGACCCATGACCGTCGCCAGGGTGATTTTTTGAAGGACGCCTTCTGGCACGCCATCTCCGTAGAGCTTGTCAATCGAGCCGCCATCCATGTACTCCATACATATGTAGACCGCTCCTTCTTGAAAAAAAGCTCCGTAGAAGTCGACAATAAAAGGGGATACGCAACGATGTAAGATGTCTAGCTCCATAATGATAGCAGCAAATTTGGCTTCGTCCAATTCCAGGCGTATCTCTTTCATTGCCATCACGATACCGGTCGTGCTACCAGCAGTGGCGGACTGGGGCGAGCTTGTTTCGGATGCATTCTCACCCTTGGCTGACCCAGTCGAAATTGCTGTTACGGATGGCATAGGCTTGTTGCCTGCTAGTCCTTGACCAGGTCTGCGCATTTGAGGACGGCTGTGCCGTACCTTGTAGACAGTTCCATAATTGCCTTTCCCGAGCTCATCCAAGTTGTCCACCTCGTCCAGCGAGATGTTGAAACTTGTGCCACTCGAGAAATCGATACCCTTGCCGTGTATTGTAGCCTTGCCCTTGAATTTCAATGTACCGGTCTTGGTATCGACAATTTCTGAATATTTACTGAACATTGAATTATTTGATGGCCCTCCAGCGGTTTGACTAGGCCCCGTATCGTTCCCACTAGCCGTGATTGGAGCTGCCCTTCCTATTGATGGCGCTGGGGGTCCTGAAGCGTCCGATAGCTTCATGCCTTTGTTAAGACCCCTTTTCGCTGCCAGTCCTCCCATCTTCGGATTCAGTCCCGGCACGACAGGAGCTGAGTTGGGAAAATTAGGCGCTTGAGGACGTCCACCAGCACCGAGCGGAAGTCTTAGAGCTCCAGGTCCACCAACCAGAGCTCCACCGGGGCTGGCCATGCCAGACGGTGCTAGACTCCCAGCCATCATTCCGCTAGCCACGGGGCCGGCGGACATAGGGAGTTGGTTAGTGGAAACGGAGCCCACAACGCTTGGAGGCATACGAAGATTCTGAGGTGGGGGCGCACCCTGCCTTGAGAGGTGAAAGGCCTTCATCTTTGCTTGCATGTCTTGAGGGAGCTGACTGCCACGAGAGCTGCCAATTGTCGCTTGTGCCATTGGAGGTCTTCGAGCGGCGTTGAGAGTGGCGAGAGGGTTGGAGGAGGAGGTCATATTTGTTGCTACTGGCGAGTCGGTTGCGGTTCGCAGGGAAGGAAGTCGGGGAGGCTCTGCATTGGGGGAGGATTGGGCGAAATCCTCTACCTGCGTATTAGGGGACTCAGAAATGTCCTGGCCATGAGGGTCACTGGCCTCGGGTGGTGGGATAGACGCCGTGGAGGGAGCGCTCATGATGGCGACTGGGAAGGAGAGAAATTGATAGGAGAGAGAGGTCGAGGTGTGGATTGGGGTTAGCGCATCATAGAAGATAACAGAGAAGCAGAGAACATAGGTAAGAGGGCGGGAGAGGTTTGTCGATGTGCGTTGTCGATGATATTTACATTTCATAAAATCATGGAAGGCCGGAGCGGAGGAAGAGGCATAGAATACTCTAAAAGTGGCTCAAATTCTCGGGAATCCTGCCGAGGAGGGAGACAAGTGCAAATTATAGAACTATGACACTGGGATTACAGCTATTCGAGCTATTCTACGAGTAGTCAATCGTCACATCTTAGAAACAGACGAACACGATTCAATTATTATTCAGTATCAAGTCAGGTATAAGGTACCTTATGTAAGGCGAGACCCGAAAAGGCAAGAAATGCTTTCGCGCGCTCGCAGCCACATTCTGTGTTCTACGAGTATCGATAGAATAAAATGGCAGTTCACTCCAGCCTCAATGCCCGAGGCCTGAGGAGGAGGAGCCCAACCAAGCCCTAACATCCGCCAGAGCCTGTAGCTTAAAGGTACTCGTAGGTGCCACGGCTGCCATTACAGCTACGAGTACTTTGTGCTTCGGTAGAGGCATTTTGCAACCAATAAAACTAGCAAGTTTTGAAGAGCGTCTTGGCTGGTGGAATCAAGCTATCCAACCGCCATCATCACACCCCTTTCCAATCCATATCTCTCTTTCCCATGCATAAATCACGACATCACGAAACATCTTCTCGCGATTTTCCTTTGGCTGCATCTCATGAAGGATCTACGTTGAGGAAAGGGGGCAGCAACGGTGATTTGCATGGCGCAAGGAAAGACCACCCGCTGAAACGTTCTTCTATTCTAGCCAAAGTCACACCGAACTCGAGACCGACTACGCTTTTCGCTGCCGAAAACTCTCATCATGCCTTTCCTCACCACTCCGACCTCCTTCCAAGATGCCAATTATATGGCAACGTTCTCCCTCAAGATGTCCATGATGGCTGGCCCGTCCTCACAATCCGACCTCCTCCAAGCTCAGTCCAAGATGGCGGACCCACCTCCTCTGCACTCCTCCCATCCAGCGCTTCCTCGTCTTACAATGCTGGTATTCGAAGCTGTCTTGGAGGTGGTATGCGTCAGTTTGCCAGGCTACATCGTAGCACGCCAGGGCATGTTCACTGCTGAAATGCAGAAATTCACGGCCAATCTTAACGTTGCCGTCTTTACACCATGTCTTAGTATGTGTCGCCGCCTGGTATAACCCAAGATGTCTGCTAACCAAGGGCCAGTCTTCACTAAGCTGGCTTCTCAATTGACTACCGACAAGCTGGCAGACCTAGCTATTATACCCCTCATATTCATAGTCCAGACCCTCGTCTCGTTCGTTTGTTCTGCTCTCATATCCAAGGCCTTTGGTTTCTCGAAGAGGCCTCGGAATTTCGTGATTGCGATGGGGGTGAGCTCTCTATTAATTCTACCGAGGTGCTATCATGCTAAGCTCGTCCCAGGTCTTCGGCAATTCCAACTCCCTCCCAATATCACTGGTGCTATCGCTCTCACAGACTATTAAAGGACTACACTGGGACAAAGTGCCTGGAGACAACGACGACGAGGTTGCTGCTCGAGGCATACTTTACCTGCTTATTTTTCAGCAATTAGGTCAATTGGTCAGATGGAGTTGGGGCTACAATGTTCTGCTTGCGCCAGCGGAAAAGGTCAAAGGCACAACAGAGAATACGAACTCCCGTATCGAGAACGGTCTCGGAGGTTCCGAGGAAGAGTGTGAACCTCTCATCAGAACATCGTCCACGGACGACGAAAGAGATGAGCAGGACAACAGTGGCTCTGACGATACTAGGGTCGATGGCAGAGAGCGCGGGAATCAACGTGCAAGCGGATCTCAATCTGGACATGACTTCCCGTCGGGAGAGCATACCCCAATCACTCACCGGCAGCACACTTCGTCGATCTCGACCAGCTCGTCCAGTGAGGGTATCAGCAAACCCCGAACTCCACCCGAGCTTCTAGCCACACCGGCCAATGGCAATGTCAAGCCAGCTGGTCACGCGCCATCCTTTCCATCAACACCATCGATTACAGGTCCTGTTGACGAGGACGTCCCTCCAGGGATACGCGGTGTACCGGCCCTATGCAGGATAGCAATGCGCAAAGGCATAAAGGCCGCGTCCGAATTCATTGCGGCTGTGTGGAGACTTTTTTCGAAAGCGTTCAGATCAGTCTTCGAGGTCTTGCCAGTTCCAGTACAGAACGGTCTTGCGAGTATCGGATCAGCGATAGGGCGGTTCTTCCTTGGAGTTTGGTCGTTCATGAATCCTCCTCTGTGGGCCATGTTAGCAGCAATCGTTGTGGCTTCAATACCGGACCTTCAGCGATTACTCTTCACCGACGGCAGCTTCGTCAAGAACTCTGTTACCAGTGCTGTGAAACAAAGCGGAGGCGTAGCTGTGCCATTGATTCTTGTCGTGCTTGGAGGCAATCTGGCCCGCAATACCCTTCCCCAGGAGCCAGGCCATACTGAGGAAGACGAGACGGAAGAGACAAAGCTTCTCATCGCTTCTCTAATCAGCCGCATGCTGCTTCCTTTGATCATTATGGCGCCTCTGTTGGCAGTGACTGCCAAATACGTCCCTGTCAGCATCTTGGACGATCCGATATTCGTAATCGTATGCTTCTTGATCACAGGAGCGCCCAGCGCACTTCAACTTGCCCAGATCTGCCAAATCAACAACGTCTATATGGGAGCTATGTCAAGGCTTCTGTTCCAGAGCTATGTCGTCTGGATACTGCCATCGACGCTCATCCTTGTCATGTGTGCGTTGGAGGTCGTCGAATGGGCGCAGCGATAAAATCGTAACGCGGTCTTACGGTGGACATACTTAATACTTGGGGTGATTAGCAATGGTGCTGGCTGGTGAACTAAGAATGCATTACTAGCAGGAAAGCCGTTTCAACAGGAAAGGGTTTGGCGCTTGCATGGTTCACTCCAGATCATGGAGTCTTCTAGTTACTGACTAAAAGCTGCAGAGCAGCTCGGAGCCCAAGTGCAAATGGGCTTCTTCAGCGGACGACACGAAAACAGGGTACCTGTGGGGAAGGGTCGCTGTATCTAAAAATTTGGAAAGGAATTTCCAATATACATATTAAAAGCAATCACAGACCATGCACGGCTCATGGACTGTAGGAAGGTTCTCCGCACAGCACTTTCAATGCATTGACAACTCTTGCCTGATGCAGGCACTATACGAAAAAAACGCGCTAGAACTCTTGGCGCGACAATTGCGAGTTTCCCCAGCCACACGATTCTTCCCCACTCTCAACTTGTACAACACCCACTCATGGTCATCGAGCCTTCGAACGTAGCTATCAAAAGCCATGTCGACAATGAAACGATCGCTGAAGCGACCCTTCCAGCCTAGTATCTGCTCATACTTTGGCCATGTTAGAGATGCCGAACCTACACCCACAGCGCCTCAATCCTCCATCCGAAGCCCAACCCTTCCCGCGACCATCCAATCCTCTCTGCTGAACGTCGGTATGCGCGTGCGTAAATCAGTCCCCGAAGGATACAAGACGAGGCCGAAAACGTTTTGTGGCCCTTCAACGTCATACACCGACAAGTCCTTCCAGTCCGACGATTCTCCTCATCACAGCATGAGTGCTTCCGCCGGGTTCTCTGGCTTACTACCATGTACGTGAAATTTCTGAGTCATTTCTTTCCTGTCCATACCTATTTGGGAAGTGGTGAGGTTTGATCAGGGAGTAAGGCATGGGGTTTACTCCTTAAACATGTCTTGCCACTCAAGACCATCCCTAGAAAGCACAATGCTGACTAGGAAGCTTTGCAGACTGCGGCATCTTCAAAGTCGGTGGCTATGAGTTGCAGCCTGTTCCCCCTGAGGATGAGCTGCCACCCCTTCAGTTCGATCATAACGATTGGAATCTTTCATCGAGCCATGAGTCGTGCAAATCCGCGATGTTCACAGATCCAATGACTGCACCCATTTCCATACCCTATGTTGGCGGTAATAAGCGTCAGCGCGAGGATGCCGACGAAGAAGATCTGGATCTAGATTCACAGCCAGTGTCTCCGCGATCGCGCCCCATCAGCCATACACGGATGCCGAATCTCGACCAGATAAGACCTATCGCTCTGCCAAAGACGAAGAAGAAGTTGCCGCAGACCTCAGAGATTGAAGAGCGCGAGATGCTTGACGTGGGAGATTTTGGAGAAGCGGATTTCTTCAGGCCTGATGAGTGGGGACATGACTGGATGCAATTCAATGAGTTTTTATAGCCGGTCAGTGTTCAGGCTGATTTGGCCAGTGGAAGAGGGATAAGGCAACTTTTGAGAAAGAGTTTCGATGAATTTGCATGCTTCTGGTAAGGAATGATACCCGTATGGCGTTTAGGGAGTTCTTAAATGTGATGGTATGGCAATAAATAGCTGTGCCAACAGCATGAGGAGGATTCTCCAGGCTAGATTTGAGCTGCCTTGAAGAAAACTGATGGAAAAGGGAGACAGTATGAGTCTGGTCAAGAGACAGTACTATTCCTGTCAATATCAGAGTCACTGTGCAACGGGATTTGGCGTGCAAGGTAGAACTGTCAGACTACCGCACTAGGATTCTCAACACCATGCTAAAGCAATCTCTCGAAGATGCAACCCAGTTGGAATTTGCCATCACTATAATGCCTGTAGCAGATGAATTATGAGATGATACAGAGGCTTGAAAGGCCAGCCTTATTGAGATTCACAAGTGCCCCTTCCAAGCACTGTCGATCATTTGCGGCACAATCCATCTGGTTCTGATATTCGGACCAAATTGTACTACCCCGTATACCCTCAACTTCCGGATCAAAGCTAGAAATCTTCTTGTTCACTCTAGCTACATCTTGCAACCACTACTTGTATTTAAAGAAGATTCAAGGTCCTACTCCCAGCTTGAAAAAAATTGCAGACGAACAAGATGGGGGGTTTGCTTCACTAACACAAAGCCGTTGGACCAATATCTGTTATCTGAGTGAACCTCATGTGCATTCGTGCAAGGCTTAGTGGGGTCAAAGACTTGGGTTGCGCCTCTACCGGACCATACGTCTGTTCTGGCCTTGTCGACTACTACCTCCACGCACTGTTACTATCCGGTCTTGTCTAGATATTCTAGCAATGGCAACACCAATAGGATGGCAACCGGACACAGATCCACTAAAGCAATTAGTAGGATACCTGAAGGATACACTCAGCGGCCGTGATCAGAATGCCCAGAAGTACGCGACAATGGTAGGAATGCCCCTCTGAGAAATATAACATTGCTAATTCTCATAGATGCTCACCCAAGCCAAGACTTCACCCGATATCATCAACTACCTGACCTATATATTCTCGGATGGACCCTTACTGCAGTCATTGAACCTGAGCCTGGAGATCACCAACCTTGTGAGAAGTTCTGCTGCCCTGAACCTCAAGAACACGATCAGGACTTCCTATAAAGCGATACCCGAAGCCAATCGAACCTACATTCGCACGACCTCGCTCTCCTGTCTGGAAGACCCCAATTCCCAGATAAGGAGCTTTGCTGGAACTGTCATTACAGAAACAGTACAAAGAGGAGGCGTCCTCGGTTGGCCAGAGCTGCTCCCAGAACTACTGGCTATAGCGAGCAATGAACGTGGTAATACATCTCAGTCAGCACAGGAAGGGGCAATGAGTGCACTTGCAAAGGTATGCGAAGACAGCAAGAACGAGCTCGATAAAGAGTATCAGGGCACACGGCCATTGAACTTCATAATACCACGGCTCCTCGGCATCACATCTAGCACCATTGCGAAAGTCCGTGCCCTAGCCCTCGCAAGTATCAACTCATTCGTCCCTCAAAAGCCTCAGGCACTGCTAGCGTCGTTGGAAGCGATTCTTGCCCGACTATTCCAGCTCGCGAATGACCAGAGCGACGATGTACGCCGCAACGTTTGCCGTTCTCTTGTGTTGGTCGTCGACATCCGACCCAACCTGGTTCAGCCACACATGGCAGGGTTAGTCGATTTTATGGCAGTGCAGCAGAGAAATGTCGACGATCCAGAACTGGCACTAGAGGCTGCTGAGTTTTGGCTTGCGATTAGCGAGAATGATAAAATGTGTGCTACTCTGGGGCCACACCTTCACAAGATCATACCCGTGCTGCTTGAGAGCATGGTCTACGATGAGGAAGCTGTGATGCGCTTGGAGGGAGGAGAGGATGACGCAGAAGTAGAGGATCGTGCAGAGGATATCAAGCCGCGCTTTGTGAAATCGAAAAATGCTAGGCTTGTCTCCAACGGTCAAGAGGGTGGAGGACAATACAGACAGCTCGGTCATGACGATGATATAGATGAAGGAGAGATAGAGGAAGAGATTGACGAAGCTAGTGCAGCAGATATCGAAGAGCAATGGAACCTTCGGAAATGCTCAGCCGCAGCTTTGGACGTCATCTCATCCACCTTTCATGGCTCAGTGTTCGAAATCGCGCTTCCTTACCTGAAGGAGAACCTTACACACCAAGATTGGCCAAACCGAGAAGCTGCGGTACTGGCCATTGGTGCTGTCGCCGACGGATGCATGGATTCTATAATACCACATCTTCCGGACTTAGTGCCATATCTCATCTCTCTTCTCAGCGACAAGGAGCCTGCAGTTCGGGTAATCACGTGCTGGGCTTTGGGACGATACTCTGGCTGGGCCTCGCATCTCGAGAATCCTACTGACAAGAAGAAGTACTTTGAGCCAATGATGGAAGGTATCCTGAACCGGATGCTTGACAAAAATAAGCGAGTGCAGGAGTCTGCTGCATCAGCTTTCGCTAATTTAGAAGAGAGATCTACGAAGGAATTGACGCCGTATTGCGCGCCAATCATACAACAATTCGTCCAGTGCTTTGACAAGTATAAAGACAAGAACATGTTCATACTTTATGACTGCGTACAGACGCTGGCAGAACAGGTCGGTCCACCACTCAGACGGCAAGACCTCATCGATAACTTGATGCCAGCCATCATCAAGCGGTGGAGCAAGATCTCCGATCAATCACAGGAATTATTCCCCCTTCTGGAATGCCTCTCCTATGTCGCTACCGCCTTGAGTGACGCCTTCTCTCCCTTCGCCGTACCTATCTTCGCACGATGCATTAGCATCATTCATCAGAACTTGGAGCAGTACCTGGTAGCAGTCCAGAATGAAGTAGTGGACAAGCCAGATAAGGACTTTTTGGTTACCAGCCTCGATCTTTTGAGTGCGATCGTCCAAGCATTAGAATCGGCCAAGAGCGGAGAGCTTGTCAGTTCATCACAGCCAAGATTCTTCGACTTGCTCGGCTTCTGTATGGAAGATCCAAGCAATGACGTACGCCAGTCAGCATACGCTTTACTCGGCGACTGTGCAGTCAATATCTTCCCGCAGCTACATCCATTCCTTCCTACGCTCGTACCAGTATTGATCAAACAATTGGACTTGGACAACCTTCGCGAGGACGATGTTGACACTGGTTTCAGCGTTATCAACAACGCTTGCTGGTCTTGCGGAGAGATAGCGATGAAGTACAAGCAAGGAATGGCACCCTTCGTGGAGAACATCTACCATAGCCTCACCACCATCATTAGCAATCCCGCGGTGCCAACCTCGGTCAGCGAGAACGCGGTCATCGCGTTGGGACGAATGGGAGTAGACTGTTCCGAAGTCCTAGCGCCTCATCTCGCAGAATTTGCAAAGCAATTCCTGCATATCATCGAGCCTGTTGAGACCAACGACGAAAAAGGTCATGCATTCCTGGGTCTCAACCGCACTATTGAAAAGAACCCTCAGGCCATGGAGGGCTGTTTGCTTGAATACTTCACAGCCAGTGCTGCCTACAAGAAAGACGACTTCATTCCTTTCCACCAAGACGAGACCATTGGAAGCTCTTTTCAACGGGTAAGTGAGAGACTCGGCTAGGTATTGAGATCTCATGCTAACAGAGGCCTAGAACCTTGTCGGATACAAATCCATGATCCCAAATTTTGACGCATTCATTGGCCAGCTTCCACTAGCTGACCAGCAGCGGCTACGGGCATCGTACGATCTTTGATTAGCATCATCACGTCCAAAAGTCTCCCAATCTGGAATCCACATTGAAAATGCATGACGTCTGAGGAAGCGATCTGAGGAATGGAAGAAACATAATGGTTACTTTACATCATCGTGGCCTAAGACATGAAAAACGAGGATCGCTAGACATGGTCGGTAACAGATCCTTGTGTATCTCATTTGGACGAGGTGTATCAGAATTTCAGCGCATCACCTCATCGTTTCTGAGCAAGCCCGGCGTTAACGGGACAGGAATCATGCATAGCATAGCGGTTGCGACGGGTCAGAGGAAGATGAGGAAAATAATGCAACGGCGTTCAAGCGCACTTGGCAAAACCACAACAACGCTTGGGGCATATAAAACACTGGCTTTGCCAGCTGCTCCGTTTTTGTTCCCTGATTTGGGTAGATAGCAGCATCGCATGATATCCCTGGCTTCAGTGAATAGTTGGGTCCTAATCAAGCCTTGTACATAGATCACTTCTATTTTCAAAGCATGGTTTAGCAATGAGTCCTAGTCTTGTAGGCATTCGCCACATTCTCCATGTTTTGCGACTTTTGAATGGCGCTTGTCGGGGAGCAAGGGTCGTGGTCAAATACAACAGATACACAGGTCTTTAGCCCTTGCCTTAGATATTCGCCTCGGCTTCAGATCAAGACTTGTCAACGCGCGAACATTGCCTCCACTCTTTATAATTCTGGAAGCAGAGCACCTGATGGCCACATTCGATACTGATCAAGCCGGTCGTGCGATGATGTTGTATCCCTCAAGAGTCAAGTTGCCTCTACGCTCATGTGCTTCCTTGATTAGTAGGCCGGACGCGGCCGTGGCCAGTAAGCAACGAACATGACGATTAGCACATGGCAATTGGCGGTGAGTGGCGTCGCTCGATATATTGGGAAGCACTGCAAGGGGTTTCGAAGTTCAGAGAATGTTCCGTGGAAAAGCGGTCACCATCCAATAAGACAAGCTGAAGTCCAAAGATGCTTATTCTGTCACTATGCGACTGAGTTTTTCTCGTATGCCGCATGTATAGACTAAAGCGAGGTCCTAAGACAGAAGCACTAGAAGTGTTCAAGGTGCTTCGTGAGGCCACTGCAGGCGGGTCCCGGTGATTCAGCTCTCCAAGACAAGTGTGGCGCCATGTATTGGATTTTGGCTAATCTCAGCTCACTCGAGTCTCTTCAAAACTACTGACTGCAGGTGTTGTGGTAGAAAGCTATGACCATGGTATTGAGGCCAATAAAGGAGCAAGTCAGAGGAAAACAAAAACAAAAACAGCAACAGCAACAGCAACAGCAACAGCAACAGCAACAGCAGGGAGACGCCGTGGTAAGAGTAATAAGCACGGGGATTCGAGACGGTGAGACGGCGGACCTGAAACAGAAGTATACCGTACATACCTACTCCACAGTGAATGAAGGCTTGTCGTGGCTTTATCAACCTCCTAGCCGTTTTTGTCATCTACTCCAATCCCGAAGGTACCTTAGTAATCATTGTTATCGTTACCTTATTTTTCATTATCGTTACAATGCAAGTGATCAACGGAGGAGTCGCCTCGAGCCTCCTTCGGCCCCGCAAAAAGGCCTTTCCTTGGCCTTGGCACCGTGCGAACTAGCACCTGATCAGGTAAGACCTTGCGCAAATCTCTATTTATATACATGCACCAAGTTGCATGAGTAGCCACCATATCGAGGCAAAGCTTCACAAACCACCGAGTCTCGTCTAACCCACAACAAACAATAAACACACACAGCCTCCTTCTCTGATGTCATTTCAGGAGGAAAATTCAATAGTCACATGCTCCCTCTCGTCCACTGATAACGCAATTCGTGCCATTTGCACGGCCCCGCCTCGTGTTGCTGGATAAAGAAAGAATCTGGGCTGAAGGGATTTGGCATCGCTTGGAACTCCTAGTACAATCACTTCTCGCTTCATCGGCCGAAGTGCATCAAGTGCATCAAGGCTTGTACCACCCTTTCCATCTCTGGCGTACATTTGTCAGGTGTAACATCACCTTCTTCCAATCATCAAGCCGAGCTTGGCCTCAAAGGTCAAAGGACACGCTCACCCCCCCGCGCCAACCGGCTACTTCAGTCTGCAAGCTCCTTTCGGCTCACTAGTTTCCTCCTTCCATTATACCTTACCTTACTCAATCCATCCTACTACTGACACTACTCAATACATTGCATTATTCTCCCACCTTCCACGCTTACCACCTGAACGGATTTCTTCAAGTGCCATGAGGAACGATGTCATAATTGCTACCTTAAGCTGGTAGGTCTTACCGCAGCTTGTCGGCGGAAGCACGCGAAGCTATCTCATAGGCAAAGGTAATATGCACCTCTGGGCTTCTATTTTTGCTCTATATCATCGTTCGACTCTAGGCTGGCTGAATGATTCGTACTTTGCAACTTGGCGATCTGTATACTAATCTGTCGACTATATTACAGAGAGAGAACTTCCGTCAGGTGTCTTGAAACACCTATGAATTCTTAGCAACCTCGTTAACCAACCCATTACTACACTCGTTTAGTGACTGTATATTCTACCACTCGCTGTTGCAACTTGAAAACACAACCCCTCTCGTAATCACTGATCTTCCCTCTTGATCAACCAGTTAATGCCTCCTATCCTGGCAAGTCGCCCAGCAAATCTACCGATCTGTGGGCAGCTCATCCTCGCTTTGCGCATAAAACACCCCGGATCTACCATCATTCTCCCCAATTTACCGGGTAGAAACCCTCGAATCGCAGATATTCGTTGGCTCGACTACCGCTTCGCAGACCATCAGTTGTACGAGACTCCTTTTCCAATCAAATCACTCATATTCGCTACTATTTAATTATATCTGAATGGCACCCCACGGGGCTGGGCCGACTCGCAAGAGTCATACCAAGTCGAGAAAGGGATGCAGAACATGCAAGAGGAGACACATTCGTTGTGACGAGAACTTCCCACAATGGTACGATCGGGCAGGCTGTTCTACCTTGAATCGCGACTGACGGCCCTCGCAGCAAGAACTGTACAAAACATAGCTGCAGATGCGATTATAATGACCTTCCTCCTTCAGAAGAGGCACCGCGCAGCCCTCAAGCTCCTAACCTTATGTGGACAGCAAAGATTGAGGACGAAATCAGAGAATGGCAGCATACAGGAGTCTTTCCGTTCACGGAGATGAACTTGCAGTCCTTTCCCTTCCAGGACTTTCGCATCTATAATTACAGAGATCTGCGCTTGATTCACCACCTCTCGGCTATTCATAGAGATGTAATGCTTGCGGACTTTGTGCGGTGCACGTTGTGGGTTCAGCAGATACCAAGGTTTGTCCCTAGCATCTAGAATCTGCAATGAACTCACTGACAGGGTTCTTGCAGCTTCCTGGACGCGTCAGTTGGACACAATTTCGTTATGAGCTCTATACTAGCCCTTTCGGCCATGCACATGGCTTGGTTGACCAACTCAATGGAGACGAAGAATCTGGCGTACTATCACCGAGGAGTAGCGCTCAACGGTCTAGGAGAGGCGATTGGGAACTTTTCACAAGACAATTCAGACGCTATTCTAGCAGCATCGATTCTGCTATCATGGCAATCCCCCGATTGGTGAGTGCGTGACCATCCTCCAGCATGAGCTATTGCTGACTCTCTCGTTTCAGGGAGGACTGGACGTCTCTGATGCAAGGCATGTCTTCGGTACGGATTCACGTCTTCCATGCCATGTACCTTTCTAACATTTCTACAGGTCATCAATTCAATGGGCTCGTGGCGAAATTCATCACGTTTTGCAGCCTACATTGAAAGCAACCCATCCTTTTTCTTGCTTCAGTCTCCCCAGGGTACTGCAATGTCCTTCGACGACGACGGCTCGCTAGTACAAGCCACCAATGCCCTCTACCGCTTGTCAGCTCGCACGCCAAGCGTCCATCCGCTTGCACAGCGTGTGCACGAGATCTTTCACTTTGCCCAGGACTTCCAGTCTTGCAGTAACTCAATGCAGAGCAAAGGACTCTTCGAGAAGTTGAAGCCTCTACGAGAGTGGCTGTTCTGGATGCCGGTCACGATAGTTCAGGCCAATGATATGTCCAGCTCAGCTATGATACTTCTTGCACAGACCTACGCGCTTGCTTTGGCAATCGACTTTGCTCTTCCTGAGCTTAGCGGCGCAGCCCTCGGCTCCTTGACTGCGTCCTCCATCCAGCAGATTGACAAGAAGCTCCGATACAAGCTCGACACGGGAATTCTTAGCATGGAGATGCAACCTTCGGATTACGAGGATTTGATGCAATCCGCTCGACTCGTGGTGGCGCAGAATAATCTGGTTACGCCATCCTTAACATTGATCAAGCTGGAGGACATAGCAGCTCAAGGAATGGGGATCCAGTCACTTCCGATACATAGTCCCTATGGTCACGGCCATCACCGACCGCTGAGCGTCCACAGCATTGGATCTCAACCTGGTACCCCTGACTATCCCCCACCTGGGACGCCTGGCTTCTCACATACGCCACCGATGGTGACCAACCTTAGCTTCGAAGATCTAAGCCACCCGCCTTCTCCTTTCCTTCGGTATGACAGTCCAGTTTCTCCACGCCATTCGCTACTTGGGGAGCCTTCGCCAAGGCCGCATAGTCTGTCTTTCGATAATCGATCATTGACTGGCTATGAATACAGCCTAAAGGGTGATTCACCAGCTTATTCACCTGCAGCATACTCCCCTGGACTCCTGCCAGAGCCAAATGACGAGGAATGGGCGTTCCCAGAGCCATCGCCATTATATCCAACAGGGTTTGTGAGCCAAAAACGCTGGAACGTGAACGCTAGAATCTGACTTGAGCCCAGGAACTATCAGTATGCTGAATCCTCACATAGAGCAAGCAGCCACGGGTAAGCCAATTGGTTTGAAATCACCAAGACGGCCGCCACATCTCTTTCTGTTACCTGTAGGAGCAAACCATGAGCGCTTGGGTACGAGGCGATGAATTAATCCATGGGAATACGAATAATACCTAATCAATGGGCATGTCTTTTAGCGGGCAGGGGTCGATGGACTGGGAAAAGCATTGAAAGGCGTTGTGTTGTTTGACTGCATACTTAGCGAAGGCATTACAGGTGTTGTGATATCACAGCTGGTTTGTTTATCCGCAGTGTTAGCGGTTTCAGCTAGTATTTAGTAGTCCTAATGAACGTGGAAAGCAGACTCCAAGAGTCTTTGAGAACACAAGGCTGCGGATTCAGCTCGTTCCTCTAACAAATTTTTCCCTCGGTAGCTTCAACTTAAATACTTGGAATTTCCGGTACCGTCGAACATCGAACGAGAACAATAACAATAACAGCAGCCAGAGAACTAAGCTGCTCGGCTGGAATCGGTCAACGTCGATCTTCACAGCTTTAGCTTCCCTTCCTCCAATTATGCCAACCTTCCTTGGCCAAGCATGTCCGCAGGATGGAACACAATCGAGTCGGACGCTGTAGCTTCATTCCCAACGTCTTAAGAGCTTCGTCATGCTAATCTTCTTCTAGGGAGTCTTCACCTTCCTGATTGACAACCTTGGGGTCAAGGATGTCCAATTCGAGGAGCTCATAGGTCTTGATCCGGACCTCCTTAGACAGCTGAGGTGAGAGACAGGTTACACCCTCTACATTCGCTCCATACGGTATTGACCTTGGACAGGCCTGTCTACGGCGTGATCTTCCTGTTCAAATACCCCACTGGCGAAAAGCCTAGCGACACGCCTAAAGATGGTAACTTCGACTTTGAGGCCGCAGAGAACCTCTTCTTTGCAGCCCAGACCATACAGAATGCATGTGGAACGCAAGCTTTGCTATCGGTGCTACTGAATAAGGAGGGCGAAGTGGAGATCGGTCCACAATTGAAAGAATTCAAAGACTTCACTGGTGCTTTCCCATCAGAGGTGGGCACGTCCATACGGCTAGACATTGCAAACAGCGTACTAAGACGGAGTCTCAGCTACGAGGCGAAGCCCTCTCCAACAGCGAACTAATCCGCGACGTTCACAACTCCTTCGCACGCTCTTCCCCCTTCATAGACGAAGCTCAACGCCTCGCCACCGAAGACGACGACGTCTACCACTTCATCGCCTACACCCCCATCAACGGCTCCCTCTACGAACTCGACGGCCTCCAACCCGCTCCCATATCCCACGGCCACTGCACCTTTGACGAATTCCCCGATAAAGTCATTCCCGTCCTCCAGCGCCGCATAGGACGCTACCCCGCCCATGAGATACGGTTCAATCTATTGGCTATGGTGAGGGATTTGCGGATCAGGGCGCAGGAGCTTGGAGACTCGAACATGTTGTATCAGGAGGAGCAGAAGAGGAATGCGTGGATGTGGGAGAACGCGCTACGAAAGCATAATTTTGTGGGCTTTATTGGGGAGGTGGTGAAGGGGGTCACCGGGGCAAAGTTAGGAGAGGGGGAGGGGAAGTACGAGGAGTGGATCGAAGGGGCGAAGGCGGTGACGAAGAAGCGGGTGGAGGAGAAGCAGAAGGGTAGGGAAGTGGTTGAGGCGTAGGGTTGGAGAGGGTTGGGGACTACATAGAGCGACATAGCGGGAATGGAATCACGCAATCTGACAGCCCTGATTAAACGAATCTGCTCAGAGGTCGTATTCAAATGGCTTCAATTCTGTCAGGATGTGAACTCATGAGAGACGGAACATCTAGCTGACAAGAGGCTCAGGTAATTGCATGATGTCACAAAGCTTCGTGTATAGTACCGCTCATTTACGAGTGCAGATGGTAGCAAGTAATACAAAGAGCGGCCAAGGTATAGGAATGTTGGACATAGGATTGTAAAATGGGGTTCAATTTCAACGTAGCAGTACTCGTATGTTGATGGCGTATTTAATTCTTTGAGCGCTTTGATTCCCACATATCATAGAGCAGCTTCGGACTAGAAGTGATGGGTCTGCGAAACTGCAATCATGCTCCTTCAGTGGACTATAGCCTCAAATAACCACCGTTATCAGCCTTGCTCCCTTGATCAGCACTTTGAGGCTTGTTTTAATCATCAAAGTAAGGTATCTGAGCCGAATTCAATGAAGCTTACCGTTTTTTGATTTGCGTGGCGTGAAGCTTCGCAACCAGATCTATTGTCCAACTTGAAAAGGTTCAAACGATGAAACAAAGGTATTTAGGTATTTGGAGAGAGAGACAACGTGAAGCATGATCAATTCCTTTCAAGATCCAACGCCACTGCCAAGACATCGAGTACAGCAAGCGCCAAGTCCCCGCTTTCCGCAGCATCACACGAGCGAGACATCAAAGATCTGATCCACCTACTCTACAACCAACTCACTTCATAATTCATACCTATAGCCCCCCTTCTTCCCCAAACTACCATCACTGCCCTGTTCAACGCCCACCACATCCTTCCACCGACTACCACCAGCCTGTATCACTAATTAATTACCAATGTATCGATGACATGACCTGAAATGATGAAAAACGTCCTCGCAGCGCCGCCAACCCTTACAACGTCATTCACCTCAGCTCCATCGCCCACAGACCACAAGTCGCCATGGCGAGAATCGCCTCATGACGGAACGAACATAGTCATCAATATAAGCAGCAATGATGGATCGCAAGGCATCCTTATTGGGATGCTCTCGGCTTTTGGTTCAGCCGCATTTGTTGTATTGGTCTTTGCCATATTCTACTTCTTCAGGTATACCGGCAGAGGGAAGATCTTTTTAAGTCGGATTGGGAGGCCCGGTGAGTATGATGATGAGCAAGCGTATGCTAGGGAGGAGGCCGATGCGCTGGACGAGATGGATGATTTGCAACGAGTGGAATATCTGAGAGCAAAGGGTATGGTCAGGCGGCAGCTCATGACGGGACTCCCATACTGATGTTTGCCTTTTTCTAGCTTTCATCCAAGCCAACCCACCTGAGACTCTGCCGACAGACATTTCACTATCACAATTCCTAGCAATACAAGAGAAAGGCGTCTCGGCATGGGAGTTCGAACCTGAGCTGGAGATAGCGAACTGCTTTGTCGAAGGACGGACGGAGATTGAGTTCTTCGACTCGGAGTGCAGCGTCCAAAGCAATCTACCCATACCAAAGCAGAACGAGGTCTACTACTGGGAGGCCAAGATCTACGACAAGCCCGAGTCCTCTCTCATCAGTATAGGCGTGTCCACGAAACCATATCCTCTCTTCCGCTTACCAGGTATGCGACTTTGTATTCTTCTGACCGAGGTTCGTGTAGTATACTGACTTCTACAGGCTGGCACAAATCCTCAATAGCCTATACCTCCACCGGCCCCCGCCGCTACAACCAACCCTTCAACCCCACAAATTACGGCCCCTCCTATGTCCAAGGCGACGTGATAGGTGTTGGCTATCGCCCCCGCACCGGCACAGTCTTCTTCACCCGCAACGGCAAGAAGCTCGACGATGTAGCCCATGGCCTCAAAACCCAAAACTTTTTCCCCACTGTCGGCGCAAATGGCCCTTGCACCGTCCACGTCAATTTCGGTCAAAGCGGCTTCGTCTTCATCGAAGCTAATGTGAAGAAGTGGGGCCTGGCGCCGATGACGGGCAGTCTTGCGCCGCCGCCACCGTATGGAAGCGAGCAGGGGAGTATACTGCTTGAGGCGGGAAGAGAAGGCGCAAGGCAAGGGCAAGGGAACTATGTCCCAGCAGGACATGGGCGGTCAAGGAGTGGGCAGATACGGATGAATCCACCCATGAGCCCTGGGCCACAGCGGTCACCGACGGAGATATCCCTGGCGCAGTTGGCACATATACCCTCAAATGAGGACGTGGGCGAGGGCACGAGTCGGAGTGCTGGGCATTTGGTAGATGAGCAGCACGTTGAAACGCATGATCCGCAGGACTTTTCGGCGCCGCCCCCCGAGTACACGAGTCCGGAGGGGTCATTCGAGACGAGTAGGAGAAGTAGTGAAGTCAGTGACGGTGATGGCGAGGATAGACCGCTTATGCGGTCAGAGTCCCCAAGGCCACCGATACCGAGTTATGATGCTGCTATGGCAAACACTCCGCGGTCACAGTCAAGGAATGAGGATCAGAATTAAAAGGGAACTAGGAGTAGGATGAGGATGATACCCAACATATTGAGTCATGAATTTATGCAATCTGTCTATCTATCGTACCAAAGGAAGGCGTGTATTTGTTCAAGCAGTGGTAGGAGCGGACTGCAAGCGAAGGAAAGGGAAAACATGTCGGAGTAGGGCATAGTGGAGGCATCGTGATCTTGACCTGAATAGTAAAAGCTCTTTCGTTGGCCAGCAAAGCTGTCGCTAGATGTAGGATACCACGAATCAATTCATATCATTGACTATCTACCTACTCCCCATAATTATCTATGGCATTTGCTCAGAGAGACTCGGAGATCCTCCACCTAATCGAACATTTCGCCGTCCCCTGAGATGACCAAGATCAAAGGCAAGCTATCCTCCTTTTCTCCTTTCCAAGCCAGCCAGCCCACCAATTCCAGAAAATGAGGCCCTGACGACATCACAGTCAAATTTGAACATCACTTTATATGCCGCTACAGCCATATCGAGGTCCCAGCCTTGGATATAGTAAACGTACACCCCAACCCCTCTTCTTTCTCCGCCTGCTTCAGCTGCGCCAGTATCGTCTCACCAGGCTCAAGCCCATCTTTCAAAGTCTCCTTCACATGTATGATAACGACCTGCAGCCCCTCTAATGGCCTATAGCCATTACTCGGACCATTTGCCGTTTCGTCAATCTGATCCGGTATATCGATCTTGAGGTCTTTAGTTGGCCGAGCCACCTCCGAGTCCTCAGACACGAGCGTAGCAGGTGTAGCCGGGCTGACGGTATTCCTCCTCGTCTTTCGCCCGATTTGGCTTGGTGTTCGGCCTCGTCGAGTGCGAGTCTCGATCTCCTCGTGCACTTTCAAGCCATTGCTGTGGCGTTTCCGTTTGCGCCCAGGGGTCGCGTGCTCAACTGGCTCGGCAGGTCTCAAGGCTTTGACTTTGTCTGCGAAAACCTTCAACTCGGCAATGAGATGCCTAGGGTTTAGATGTCCAAAGAGCGTCTCATCAGATTGAGAATTATCGTAGGAGCACTCAATGAGAACGCCTAGGAGAAGGCCGCTCGTGAGCTTATTGGCAGCGTCACTCCATACTTGAATGTTTCTTTGCGAGAGCGAAAGGGAGTCAGGCTCCACGTCCCCGAAGATGAGAACTTCGCTACCTGTATGGTCATCCCGTAAGAAGAATGCTGAGCTGTCAATCGCCCGCATCATATCGGTAGAATGTCCGTAGCTCTGGCTGTGCTGTAGGTTTGTGGGCGTCATGATGGCGTGCTGAGAGGCTCTTCTTGAGGATGCATCATGGAATGCCTCTTGCGTACTACCACTGCGGCCGCCGTGGCCGCTGTGCTTTCGCATACATTGCCCGTGGCTCACACTCCAGCATTTTACCGCCAATCCGTCGCACACTTCAATGTATCCTCTGCTCTCTCCGTCACCGAACTGTATATTCCCTCCTTCTACCAGGCGCATATAGCTCACAAAGCCGATCCCTCCATCTTCGTCTGACATGTTCGGCCATATCACGTCGTTGAATATATGGTTCTTGATCGCATCGATAGTAGAAGGTAAAGCTGCTATTCGCTTTGGGCGAGAGGTGTGCTGAAATGAGGCGGTGTTGATGGCGAACCCTGATATGTGGTCGAGGTGGGGGTGTGTGATCAAATAGGTAGAGATCAAGTTCCGCATGAAGTATGCGGCATTCGCCTTGACAGTCTCGAAAGGGAACTCGAAGTCGGCGAAAGGGCCAGTAGTGAGGATCCTCAGGGGAACGTCAACATCGATCTGCTGTGACGGTGTAGCTCGTCCATTGCTGCTCGGATCAACCAAATTGGAATGTGTCAATGACCTTGAAAGGCGAACAGAGCTGGCTCTCTTCCGATGCCCGTGTGGCCCAGCTGATACCAGAGACTCTGACGGTGTTGTATCTGTGGCATTATGAAGATGCTCTTCGAAGATGCGGATAATTGCCGAGAGATGAGTGCCAGCGTCGACAGCGAGGACGGACCCTTTCGCCCAATGGGTAGCTGTCGAACGGACTAAGAGGCCGGTGACATTGTCCTCATTTGGTCCACCTCCGGCACCCTAGATTGGAAATTGTCAGCACGCATGTCTAAGACATAGAACAAAGAGATATCGGACAAGTGCCGAAGCCGCTGCAGTTAAACGATCAACCCATGTTTGCTATGACGGTTCCGAGCAGAACTTAGCGCCAATACAAAGATCCCAAATTCAAGGTTTCCCTGGCACTGTGTCTTTCTATATAGCGAAATGTCGCAACTTACCAGGACTATGATATGAAATGCTGGTAGCCTTGCTTCTCCATTAGCCCCAGCATCTGCCGAGTCAACGCCATTCACTCTCATCGAAGTTTTCTTTGTCCCTCTGATGAGCCAGGGACTTCGGTCTTATCCAGCGTACTCAATGTGTAACAGCCCGCAACCACAACGCCGCGCCTTGTGGCCAAAATGGCTGCCCCCACGAGCTCAGCCGATAGCTGAAAGCCCAGAAAGGCGTTAGTGGGATAGACGAGCGATTTCAAGATGTTGCGCGGCTTCCCCCGAGCAGTCTATGCAGGTATCCGGTCAAAAGTCGAGGGAGGTGAGGCTGAGACTGGCTCGGATGCGCGACGGGTAGCTGCGTCTGGATGGCTTTCTTCAATTATTCGCACGGAATATTAGTGCGCAAGAAGGGGATCCAAGAGCACCAATTGCGGCCGTAATTTCTCATCAATCTCTCGAAGCAGACGAGTACATATTGTGTTGAACTTAGGAAGAAGAACAAAACACGAGGCCATTGTCGTATCGAGACGGCTGACTCTTGGCGAAGCCTAACTTATATAAGGCTGAGTAGATCTCCGTTCACCGAAGCGTTATTTGGCATGTAGAGACGAGATCGAGATACCAGTAGGGTGATACTGTACTTATATACAAACAGAGATGATACACTGTGACATGTGACATGAGTCTAAGCCCACACCATCTTCTTGATAGAGTGACCCCATTGCTCGATCAATCCTGTACTCTTCTTCGCTTCCGCCAATGATATAATTTCCCTGTCCTCCATGAAGTCTGTTGTACCTTTGTTTTCGCCAAGCGCGCCTCGCCTGATCTCTTCGCAAATACTACTTATGAGCTCTTTTTCATTCATAGTCTGCGTCTCTTGACCCTCCATACTTGTGAAGCTGTCCCGTGCAGGGAGTGCCTTGAATGCGACAACTTTGATTCCAGATTCATCGCTTTTCTTGCTGCTTTGCTTGGAAGCACTCTCGAGATCGCAGGCTTTGCTTCCGTCCAAGCCCACGGCGCTGCTCAGTGATCTGGTATTGACACGCGCTACATCCTCCTTGCCGGGTTTGTACTTGACTACAAAGCCAACATTTCTCTCTGGGTCCGTTTGTGTGGCGGTCAAGGTTGACGTTATATATGTTCCCTTAATGATCCCAACCACGCTGCGTAGATCAACCCGTTCGAAAGACGATACTTTCTCGACATTCCAGTCGAAATTGACACGGTACAATGCTACATCCGTGACGAGAAGACAGATCTCTTCAAAAGGGTTCGTCCGCACGGTGTTGGGCTCGCGTGGACTTATCAACGTCCAGCCACCGACGAGACTTTCACTTTGATCTGCAATGACGATTTTTGAACTGGTGTCAACAGCGTTTGCTCGGACTTTCGCCATTGACATCGCTGGATCTCTGTTTTCTAAAGTTGCTTCGAATTCATCGAATATCTGGGATGTGACGTTGCCAAGAAGGTAATCAATTGCTGCTTGGGAGAAATAATCTGGATACGTTAGCATTTGTTCTATATCGAGCTGGGAAAACCATGCCATTAACAATGTTGTTGTAATATCTCGAAAGAGTAAGGCCGAGGTCATTGATAGCTCCACGGTAATTACGCTGTCGCGTGCGAGTGTAATCACCCTTCAGCGCTGCCGTATTCGCGTACTGTCGCGAGATAGCGTCTCCATTGTCTGCCCATAGAGTATTGAACCATTGAGTGGTGGTGTCAGTAAGAAGGTCTACCTCAACGCCTTCTTCCTTCAACTGCATCTCCAAGGCTCTTTGGGCACAGGCACTCTGAACGACGTTGGTTCTGTCAAGACAGTCCATACAGTTAGTGCGTAATACACCAGATTGTTTCCTCGACAATTTCCCATCGACTTCGACGGTCTCGCCAAAACCATCAAGCTTTCCGCCAAGTGAGTCCATAAGGAGGCTGACATTTTCGAATTTCATGCCCCGACAGACTGCGTGGAAATCGAACCATTCGAAGCCGAGGGTCTTTCCCACAATGCCATCCTCTGAATTCAGTTTGGTAGTACTCTCCTCGTACCTCCGGCCAATCTCTGCTTCACCACCCTTCTTGTCTACTAAAAGTGCGATTTGTATATCGCCATACCTGTTTGTGATGTTGGTAAAATGCCGTCTAAACGCTCTCTGGGTAACTTCCGGAGAATGTTGTAAGACTGGTACTGGCTTGAACGAGTAGGGTGATTGAGAAAAAAATAGCGGTATGGACCCGCGGATTTGGGTAAATGAGTGGACTTTCTCTGAGGGTGCCCATGATGCCTTGGACAGGATCTGCTCTGTCTCCACACTGTTTGCTGTATTACCCTCATCATCGACCCCGCGCCTGCATCATGAAGTCAGGATATTGGACAGCATAAGGGTCTTGGTACGGTGAACGATACCTTAAGTAGCGTAGTCCGGGTCTCTTGACAGATCTTCTAGAGATCAAAGTAAGTAAGAAATTTGAGTCGCTGCCAGCGCTCTCGGCTTTATCTTGAGCCCTGATAGCCTCCATCGTATCTTGCTCGGCGGTTGAAACAGCTTTCGATGGATCTTCATTCTTCTTTTTGAGAGTAAAAGCTCTCTGACCAACGAACCCTTGCATCAAGGGTAGCACAATCGCATGATGGCCACCTGCAATCAAAGGCTGCGACAGGTGGGAGTTCCAGAAGTACTGAAATGCAGACGTCAGTCACAAAAATGGTTTGAAAGCCGGAAGGAAAGAACATGACTGACCAACGGATCAACAGACTTGTAAAGGGGTAGTTCGGAGGTTCTTGAACCTTGATTGCCTAGCCTTCTGGTAATGTCAAGGTCATAAGAGAAAAAGAAGCTTCGAGACCCTAACAGCAGCCGGGTTGTTCGCAAAAGCTTAGGAAGCAGAGTGTTTGCGACGCTCGTGCTAGTATTGTCGGACTCAGCGCTTTTCCCCAATTTTTGCGTCGCTTCAGCCTTGGGGATCGGGTCTGGTGCCTGGCCAGTCTTGAGCGCGTTTGGTTCGTCTTTCGGCATAGACTTGTCATCTTGAAGTGCATTGTTCTGAGTACTCGAAGATGGTGGCTTTTCAGCATCGTTTGAGCTCATTCCCTGTGCCCTTCTCCTGTCTGTGCTCCAGCCCTTCCGAGAGAACCATCTTTCAGCAAATTGACCGTATTGACCCTTCCTGCTGATGACATCCTCGACGACGTTGCTGGTACTTCTCTCAGGACCTCCAGGCCGAGCTTTCGAATTTTCTTTACTCGTAGGAGATTCGGAAGATACAGGTGCGACATCGTCGTGCTTCTTAGCTTGGTCGTCTTCGGTATGGACTTCTTCATCGTCTGAGGTGTCGCTATCTCCACGCGATGTTGATTGTCCACCTTTATTCAGACTCTCTTTAGCCTGGTCAATAGCCTTCTTCGCGTCATACTGCGAAGATAATGGTATAAGAGCGACATCTGTGATGACGAATATAGGGACGCCCCGAATCTGTGCGACTTGTTCACGGCGGAGAATGGCAATCAGGTAAGAGACGGGAGCGAGGGTGAGAAGTCCTTGGGAGGTTAGAGTCGTCAGCTAAGTGACCGCTGCTCGAACTTAGAGGTCGAATACCAACAATGCCATGGACTTCAGCAGACGCGGGTGAGCCGGGGAGTGCAGAGCACCCAGCAGGCAAGATCTCTTGAGTCTTGTACTTGATTTGAAGGTTGCGCTGGTTGCGCTGACCAGGCGGGTGCAGGATAAGCCCTTCGATAGCAGCGACTACTACGAGACTCTTGAAAGGACCAGGCATTGCTGCAATATGGTACTCTGTCAAGACACCAGGACATAAATTGCGGTGGACTTTGAGATTTACGTCATGCGAGGGAGTGAATAAGTATTGCACAGTAGACCGATGTTTCCGCATCGGTGATTAGCATTATAGCCTTACCCCTATTCGTACATACTGATATACTGGTACATAATATACCACCCTAACCTATAATATATTTCCACTAACCATAATTATGCCTCCGGCGGCCCCACCAGGGAGGTTCCTAGCGGACAGTACAGCCTAACCGTATATATGCTCAATATATGCAGCCTCTTGATGCTGAGCATATGCCTAAAAGTTGAAGTTCAAAACCTCGCCTTATTCTCCATGCGTGAAAAGAAGAACATCAGGACAGAGTTTTACGTCGCATCATTGGCATCCTGATCTATATATACATGAGACATCATTTCGCCAATATACCGCCTTGGGTATCCATGCCAGCCATATACAAGCACCCATATGCAACGAAAAACTTCCAGGTGCAAGATCAATAACGCCGCCCAATGCATCGATACTCAACCCTGGTATACAGTAGCCGAGATAATGCCCTTGTGCATAGCCAGGAATGCTACCTGCCAATGTCCGCATCGTCCCCAAAGGCCGATATTTGCCAGGCTCAATCCTTTGGCTCAGATTCGGGAACGTATTCTTCCATCTGAAGGAGCGAGATGGAAGATTGATGTTTTATCGTTCTTCACTCTTCCGATGTCGATAATCACCGCTATACCGGCCGTTACCGTTCGTATGCTTCATATCATGCTCTTCGCCGCTATCCTCGGCGAGATCTTCCAGGCCAAGTTCGACGTTATTTTCCTCAAACGAATGCATCAACGTTCCCCTCTCCCCTCTGCCGAAGCCAGAACTACTGGAGCTGACTCGACCAGGATCCAAGCTTCGACGTGTTTGCATGCTGTGTCGTGTCTGCAATCCTGTTATGCCATCCGTCGGCACTCCATCCAAGGCGTCGCCGTTGAGTAGTTTGTGGCCATCAGGGTCGTCGCGCGAAAGATTGAGAAGATAGACACCCGTAAATATCACCAGGAAGCCGCTTAATAGAGATATCGTGTTCACCGCATCCGTGGTGTTGAAGCCGCGGAAAAGGATAAAAGATGCTACCAACGTAGCTGTCGTGAAAGTGACGTAGTACAGCGGATTGACTCTTATGATGCGGTCAGTGCCATTTCTCTTGGGAGCTCTCTAGTTACTTACATGGAGGTTGAGAATTGGCTGAGAGCCTTGTTAAAATAGTTCATTTGCGTCAATATGCAGCAGATGGTGACAATTGCGAAGGCATAGGTGGATGGATGTGTAAGTTGATTGTTGCCGTTGATCGTCAATTTCAGGGCGATACCGAATGCCTTGACTGACATCACGGAAACAGATCCCACGGTCGAACAAATCGATATAAATATGAGTGGATTCTTCTTCCCATGCTTAGGAGCAATCTTGTAGATCATAGCGCTGGAGAAGATTGCAACCGCGGCGCAGTAGAGTAGAAAAGCTGTGAGAGCAAAAGTTGTCAGCACTGATGCATAGATAGCCCCAAGGGAGTTCGTACCTGGATGTATGGCGTACTGCAGTATTTCATCCACAGTCTGGATCTCTTTGTCTGGCGGTGCGTGCAGCACTATTATAACGGACCCAATGAGACATAGCGCACATCCAAGTTTCCCCAGTGTACCCAGAACTTCTTTCAGGAAGTATGATCCGAGGACCGCACCGATCAAGACGCTGAGGGCTCCCAAGGGTGTCACCAGTATGGCTGGCCCAAAGGCATAAGCCGCAAAGTTGGCGATTTCACCGAGTACCATTGTTACAATACCCCCCCACCATGTTGGGCTTCTCAAGTATGCAAATCCATCTCCTTCGAAGCCATGTCGTTCACTTGCTTCCAATAGACCCTTTTTCGTTATAACAAAACTTGTCCCGATGGCCATAGTCGACAGTATGGCCAGAGCTAAGCCGACATACTTGTCCTCCACCATCTTGGCTCAAAAAGCAAGACCACCTTGATGGCGATCTAGATTGAGGCGTGCCCTTTTTTATGGCCCAGTGGGCTACGCAGCGCCAGCGCGGCGTCCCTTTGTTGTCCGCTGTGATATATCCCACCAAGGTCGCCGATGATTCATGAAATGAATGTGCGTTGCTAAAAACGAGATCAGGTGCCGCCTACAGCAAAAGGACAATGGATAGCTTGGCCAGGAGGTTCGCGACAGAGTGGGGACAGCCGCTGGAGGTTTCCCTTGGATCGGATAGAACTCGAGACGATGGACACAGAGGACTGCAATCGGTCAGCCAGAAAGAGCGTAGAGTTCGCTTGCTCGTGATAGAGGTGTATTCTTCGGTAACGGTCAATGCTTTCTGCGAGAGGCTTTGAAAGAGAGACTTTGCATGAATTAGGACAAGGGGTTATTTTTGGGGTTGATTATGGTAGCTAACGACTGGGCGCCCGTATTTTCCGCTAGCCATATTGAGTCGGATCAGGAACAGGAACGATCATCTCAAGGAAAATTTATTCAATTCAGGACCGAGAAGTATGCTTGAACAAAGGTAAGAATTCTACAACTTCCTACTACGGTTGAACGGGCCCACCGAGAGACTACTGGGAGCATGGGAGCATCTTAGATTTGCGTTGTTGCATGATTGAAGCTATTGTTACAAAAGCCTGTTGGTAGTGGGCTGACCATATGAATAGGAACGAAAGCTCTGCTTTGCCCTCAATGACCATTCCCTCCGAAACATGTTCTTAGCTTTTATCCATGCCGAAATGTGAGTGTCGAAGCCAAAGAACGCATAGGAGGCTAGAGTAAAGTACAGGAAGCGGCTGTCAGCACGCAATTTGCGCAGCGTGAAGGCTCCAGAGCGCCCTGAAATGCGAAAGTATCTGTGGGTATCTTGTGTAGAATGGAAAGGGGTAAAGGAGGTTAGTGGAAGGGGAACGTGACATGGTAAACCTACACCTGCCATTAACTTACGGCACCGACTTACCTTACCAAACGAAAGAAAGATAGGCGAATCCGCGAGGTGTTGGTCCATTCAGGTAAATGCCTTCCAACAGAACGATGAATGGTGGCTTGTCCGGTTGGAGGTCTCGCACTGTTCAAACATGGAGTGAAGCGAGGTTGTGAAAGGTCGTGCGGGAATGGTCCCTAAGAAGTGTGATGAATGGCTCGAGTCGGGTTGGTGATGAGAAAAGGTTAGGTAGAGTGTCTCCACAGATGGGCGACATAACGGGATACTTGAAGACTCCAAGCTTCATCCTGAGCGGACACGCTTGGCACCTGCAGCAAAAGCAATCAGCACTCCATCATCCTTAACCTTAGTCTCAAAAGGTAAAAGCTCGCCTTGAAGATCTTCCTCGTCAAAACTACGGACACGCTTGATAGATCCAGGGCTCGAAGCAATGCTACGTACAGCCTGGGACGGCGCTTGCGGAGCATCCACATCATCTTCGTCCTCGTAAGTGATTTCGTCGTCGTCGTGTTGGCTTTGCTCAACGATATTCTCTACTGTTGGCGGCTCTGGGGTCGCATTCTCAGTGTTATCATTGACCGCATCTGCCGGCCTCATATCGCTTTCTGCGGGCTGATCCTCTTGCTTCAAATCTTCTAACGCTGTCTCTTCTTCATGAGGAGAAGCGTGGCCGAAGTCATACTCATCCTCAATAGGAGGTGAAGAGTGTTGCCCTTCTTTGTCTTCGTCAAGGTTTTCGCCGTCTTGTGGGTTATGGTCCTCGGTTTCCAGGTCTGCTTGCTCTTGAGGTCGCTCATTCTCGTAAGAGACCGAGTCACCTTTTTGTTGGCCGGGAATGGTGTCTCGGTCTTTATTAGCATTGCCTGAGGGCTCCAGATGATCCATTTGGAGGTTGGTAGCATCTTGGCCGTCTTCTGCATATTTCTCTTCATCTTCAAGGACTTCATCAGACGAGCCTGCATTATCATCCTTTGGGTAATTGGGATACTCCAAATCTACTTTCGCGGCGTTGGATGGCCCCACTGAATGCGCATCCGCAGCTATAGTAGCGTCGTGCCCGTCTACACCAGAATGGCTCGCCTTCTCTTCCTGTTTAGTAGCGTCCTGGGTACCTGAGGACAATTGAAGCTTTTGACCTTCGGCTGTTAATCTTGATGTCTCTGAGTGGTCCTGTTCTATAGTCACTTCGAGGACATCGCCTTGGAGGGTAGAAGACCGGCTTGAGGTGGCATGAGCTAACCCTTCATCATCCTCATAGTCCACGATATCTCCATAATCCACGGTAGTTTCGTCAAGTACTTGCGTTTGTTCCTCGTTGGTGGTGAAAGGTGGTGATGAGGCGGCCACGGCCTCGCCAGTTGGTGCTACCTTACTACCGGCACTGTCGATGTTAGTCACTCCTTCCTTGTTGCTATCAACGTCAGGTTGCGCTGCTGAATTATCCTTGCCTTGGTCTTCATCATGCTTGGTAAAGTCAAGAGGCTCGAACGCTTGTGAGGGACCAGGTTGTAGTAGCGGATTGCCTTGAGGATCATTTCCAGCTGGCAAGTCCTCTCCTCTTCCATTTCGTTCAAGGAATCCAACCTGAGAAGTCTCTGGCAGCTCAGAAAGATTGGTGTCGTCTTCAAGCCCAAGTCCTGGCTCCTCCTCAGGGTCGTACTGCTGATCAGCCTCAGCTACCTCAAAAGATTGGATTTGCGATAGTCCTTTCTCCTCCGCTACAGCATTAATCAGGTATTCCAAGCGACGGGCAAATCTAGATGTTGAAGTCAGGTTGATGTAAAACGGTGGAGGGGGCTCAAGCCCGTCGTATTGTTGCAGATGAACATATATGTCAATCAGTTGTGCAAGGGTAGTGGTCGAGGACTCTGGACAAGACTGTTGAAATGTTAGTAACATGTATTCAAGTAGAGATGAAGATAGGCTTACCTCGCTAATATCAAGATCCAAAGTATCGATGCTAATCGTCAGATTATCATGCTCACTTATGTTTCCTCCTAACACCGATCTAAATGCACCTAGAATATTGCTGATACTGTCATCCGCTAATCGCTTATCTGGAAGGAAGTATGCTTTTGAGTGTTCTTCGTCTTGACCAATAGGAGGAAACAGGAAAAAGGTATTGTCTTGGTACCCCACGAGAACGGGATGTAGCGGACTCGAATCGAGATTGTCTTGCCCAGTAGCAAGTTCTTCAATCTGGGCTTCCTCGATAATCGAGGGAGCTTTAGCGATTTCCTCTAAGGGAGCTGCAGGCACCTCATTACCTTCCCGCTGCTTAGACTCGACCTCTTCAATGTCGGAAGGTTCATTTCCCGTTGGTAAGATAGCATAGTCTTGAGTGTATCCTGACTCCTCATTTTCGCCTTCAACGGACTTTAAAGCTTCAACATCAGAGTGTTGGGACTGGTCGTGGCCAGCATTCTCCCGTAAGTCGAGATCCTGGTTCTGCTCATGTGATGACAACTGCGTTGGTAGCCCAGATATTTCTTGGTTAGTAGCCGTCGATTTTTGCTGCCCGTCCAGTACGTTTTCTGATATGAAAGCGGAATCAAGATCTGTAGTCTGCTGAGTATGGTACTCATGATCCCGGTTCTGGGTGCCAGTGATCTGGTCTTGGCTATCAGGATTCTGGGACGGATCAGAGAGTTGTTCGAAAGTAGTCTCCACAATCGTGTCCTCATCGACAGCAGGCCCAGTGTAGTCAGCGTCCTCGATATCTTCATCGGGCACCGAGGCTTGCTCGGCGACGGACCATGCGTAGCTTTCGTCCACCATGCCATCATCGCTGGCCTCACGCATATCCTCCTCGTTGGGTAGCGCGTGATCAACGGATTCATCGACATTTTCTTCCATATATTCATCCTCCCCATCTTGCTGATTGCCACCTGTGATGTAGATGTCTATGTCAATATCCCCGTCAGCTCCAGAGCAACGGTCCATGTCAGATGTGACCTCCATCAGATCTTCGGTAGCTGATATGCCAAAATGTGATATGGGTTGCATCTGGAAAGTTGTCATGATGAAGCTAGGATGCTGTGATATGAAATGTGATTCATTTTATCTGCTTTGACTTTTGTACTGAGTGAAGAGGGTATGGGAGGTGTCGAATTACAACGCGGAGGTCGACGAACACCCTTTGCTAAACCTCAGTTTGCCGCGTGCGGATTCTGAGTCACCGAGTTTCTTTGTCACTATTGGGAGCGTGAGAGGTGACTGTCGAATGATTTCCCAGCCTCTCAGACGTGGGGTGTCGAATTAGGGATACAGTTGGAGCAGATTGCTAGCACTCACAGAAGGGTGTTCAAAGACATTTCAAATAGTGATATAGAGAGATGGGAGGTTTGATACTGATAGAAAAAGGAAGGAGTTGATGAGAACGTCGACAGCGGCAAGCTAAGCGCATATGGTCTAGCCCGGTCCTTGCTCTATCAACCACTGAACCACAATTCTATGAATTCTGGGCTCTTCGAGTATCAGACCACATCTCAATGTCCTTGAGTGCTGCCTGAAGGGGGACTAAGAGCTTAAGAAGGTTATTTGCTGCTTGTGACACGGATATGGAATATCAGCATTGAGCTATAAGAATTATCCATTGAACTTCAGCAGCCATGGTAAATCAATCACGTTGCTGACAATGAGCTTTACCGTTACTGACATGGAAAAGGTGGTTCTTGCAGCTTCGATATGCACGCGAGGAGGCAAGGCGGTGCTGTCACGTCAATTCCGAGAGGTTGCACGGTCCAGGATTGAGGGTCTCCTGGCGTCTTTCCCCAAGCTCGCAGACTCGAGCACACAGCATACTACAGTAGAGCAAGACAACGTTCGTTATGTCTACCAACCACTCGATGAGCTTTATATGGTCCTTATCACTAATCGACAATCCAACATCCTGCAAGACATCGACTCGCTACATCTCTTCGCTCAAGTTGTGACGAGCATCTGTAAGAGCCTGGATGAGAGTGAAATTCTTCGGAATGCCTACGAGCTGCTCAGTGCTTTCGACGAGGTCGTCACTTTGGGCTACCGCGAGAACCTTTCACTGAGCCAAATCAAGACGTTCCTTGAAATGGAGAGTCACGAGGAGAGAATACAGGAGATCATCTCAAGGGTATGTTCGTTCCCAATCTACATCTCAGCTGTAGGCTAAGATGATTGCAGAACAAAGAACTTGAAGCAACAGAAGAACGCAAGCGAAAAGCTAAGCAGTTAGAGCTTCAACGGAAGGAAATGTCGCGAAGTGGTCGTGGTGCTGTCCCTCGAGCGCCATCCTATCCTACCTACGCTCCACCTTCTCGGGGCCCGGGTCTTAGTACTTACGATAGCTATGAGGCTGAGAAAACTAAATCGTTCAAGTTCGTGACTACTCCACATTCATTCTGTCATTGATGCTAAGCATTCGCTAGGCCTACTGCTCCTAAAGGCAAAGGTATGCAATTGGGCAAAAAATCCAAAACCACCGATATGTTTGAGCGAGTAAGAGGAGATCTGGGTGCTCAGGCTGAGGAGTCGTTGCCACTGGTATCGAACTCGCAGCCTATTACAGCCGCCGAAAAGGTACCTTCTGCTCGCGTTTCCACATCAACGGATCGTGATGCCATACATGCCACAGTCGCTGAGAGCATATCTGCAAGGATATCTAGGGATGGGATACTCAAGTCATTCAACGTCAAAGGTGATTTGCAACTACGCATTTCAGATCCCGCCATGACGAAAGTCAAGCTGGATTTGGTCGCTAATGCCTCGCACAACGCTCAATTCAAAACCCACCCAAATGTAGACAAAGGACAGTTCACCAATTCGAAAGTGATCCAACTGAAGGCGCTTTCCAAGGGGTTCCCGGCCAACAACGTGTCGGTCGGTGTCTTACGGTGGAGTGCGAGTGCTCCAGCTGACAGTACAGGTGTTCTACCTATCACTTTCACCGTCTGGGTCAATAAAGGCTCAGATGACTCGTATACCGTAACCGTCGAATACGAGATGACTGGGTCAGACAATTTGCATGACGTCGTTGTGACAATTCCTTACAGCACAAGTGAGCCAGCTATATCCAGTTTCGATGCTCAGTATGAAGTGTCGGGGGATAGCCTTGAATGGACGATTGGGACAGTTGATGAGTCTAATGCTACCGGTGCTTTCGAATTCGAAGCCCAAGCCGATGATGAAGCGGAATTTTTCCCAATGAGCGTGCGCTTCTCGAAGAGCAAACCCTTCGTGGATGTTGATGTAAGTTTCGACTTGCGGAGTGTCTCTTTCAATCGCTAACATCTCTCTAGGTCTCATCTGTCACGCTCGTGGAGATGAATCAGGACGTGTCGTTCACTAAAGACATCAAGTCTGTAGCCGAATCATATTTGATAGAATAGGTTATGTTTTTTGGGGTATGGCTTGTGGATTTAGCTTGCTCCCCGAGCATGGGGAGACTCTGGGTGTTCAGCATCAGCTTCGCCCTGTGGCCAGGTGCTAACCTTGACCTTCTGTACTCTGCAAAGCGACATAATGCATAAATAGACTTGAACATATTCAACGTCAATTCTGCAGTGCACCACAGTTGCAGTCATTTTCCGTCCTCCCGTGTGTTATTCGTAGATCGTGAATCAGCGAAGTTCTCTGAGCAAGGACATACGAATGAAAGTTTTTTTATCCTTGCTTGTGAAGACTTGTAGACCCAGTGGCGTAAGGCGCCCTTTAGCGCTTCATAGCCACTTCTTGTTGACATGCCGAGCGCCTTGAGAGTCTCACAATCCTTTGACACGCACAACAGCGTAGACTACGCCAAAAGCGGACAGGCATGAAGAGAAGAAAATCAACACTCCCCGCAGATACTCCCCCAAGATGGCCGAGCCACTGGCTGAGAAGGTGGTGAAGCCGGCAATCAATCCTTCACTTGTGGCATACTGCCCGACAATGGACCTGATAGCATTGTCAACTGTTGATGAGCATACGCAGGTCTACAGATTGAACGGACAAAAGGTCTTCAGTGTCCAGAGCAAGCTTTCCTCCACCAAAGTAGCCCAGATAAAATGGAAACCAAACGGTAAGACGACGACCTTGGCTTCCTTCGAATCGTTGCTGAGCTGTTCTCGTGAAAGGCCAATCTCTCGCTACTGCTTACAGTAATGGTTCTCTATTTTTGACCAATGCTCACACCGGAAAAGCTGTTCATCAGATTGACTGCTCTAAATATTCTAAGTCTCCATTATGCTGCCTAGGGTGGGGCATCAACTTCACAGATAGCAACAAAGTGAGCATGCAGGTCAACAAGCTCAAGAACGAGTTGACTTTGGACGATATCATCAGTCAAAATCCTCAAACAAAGGCCGTTGACGCGGTGCCTGATCTACCCCTAGATTTAGCCTTCCTGGACGTCGAAGTTTCTTTACCTAAGTTAAGCACTCTGTCATCTAGTGGGATCGAGTAGGTGTTGAAATAAACGGAAAGACAGCTGCAAAGGCTGAAAAAACGCAGGGATGACATCTTCAGTTCTCGGACGTCGCTGGACACCCTTCTTCAACCCCTGACAGCTGGGTCTACTGATTCGGCAGATGTTCTTGTTGTGGGATTCGAAGATGGCACTGTCCACCTAAGCATCTACGACTTCTTTGAGATTGGCAGCTTCAGCCTATCACAAACGCTACGAGATTTTCAAAGCTGCAAGCCACTTCTGCATAATTCTCATCCCTACTCAACCACACACTCATTGCTCGTATCATGTACGACAGACGGTGAGGAAGCATTGCAATTTGTACCTCTTGATCTCCGTCTGATATCGACTGCTGGACGCTACTTGTCATTATTGGCTTCGAAGTCTACTCAGCTACACAATGTCTTACGCTACATTCGTCAAGTGCAAAGACAGATGTGCAATGATTTCAAGGCCTCACAGGATCTGCCTAGCAGGTTCATGGCAAACATAGAGGAAACGCTCGAGGGGTCGTCTGACTACAAATGGACGCAAGCTGCTTATCATCTTGTCGTCACTGGCGATTGCCACCCAGAAGTCAAAGACTGGCTAGTGGATCAGTTGGGAGAAAGAGTGCGTTCGAACTTTCAACACAACGCCGAATTTCCATGCATTAATACAATTGTTAGGGCCATAAGCGATGGGAGAAAGCCACTACCACCGGCTACGAGAGCGTTAGACGTCTTGCTCATGAGAGTTTGCTACCTGCTTTGGAGAGATTTACTGTGATTGTAAGTCGCCTCCGTGGTCTGTCGAAATTTCAACCCTCAAATGTTACGCTTGGTCTCTCGACGCCGGAATTGGACAACATAATCGATACAGTGAATTGTCTGCAATTTGTGGCTCATCAGATTCTCATTGTTTCCGGATCAGAGCTGCGTCAATATATAGCGTTCTCGACATGGCTCCGTCAAGAAATCGAGAATCAGGCTAGTGACCCTAGCTTCCCAGAAGCTGCTGATGAGGAGACCAATATTGACCATGCAAACACTCTTTTGTACATCGAAGGCGCCATGATGTTCAGCAAACTCAAAACTTTCTTTGACCTGGAGCCGCAGACTGATCCAAGCCCGCAATGGGATCTAACAGCGGAGGGACGTTCCTTATTTGAGCTCTACAGAAGGGAGCTAAAGATCGCCAGTGGACAAGACCCCTTTGCAAAGCGCCTTCCAAAGCTTGATGCGTTGATCAATCATCTTGATATCCAGTGCACTGCTGTGTTCGGTAGCATCGCAGAGACTCAGAGAAGGAATGTTAGATTTGGAACTCCAATATCTCTCGGAGCCGGCATTCCCACATTCATGGATACAAGGATGATGAATGAGGTAAGGAACGGAGATATCTTGTTCTGGGTGTCTCCGATGTTTGCACTGACATAAGAGTACTCTAGGATTCCCGGGACAAAAATACGTACGTCACTTATGTTATCGTCGGGCCAAGGTCGAAGCAGCCAGGAGGTGAGCTCCTGAGAGTACTTACGCTCCCAACAGATTTAAGCTAAGGGATGATAGTATGTATTTACAGAATCGTGCTGCAAGTCGAAAATGGCATGAGTTCCACTGGGAATGTTGAAATAGCCTTCATCCGAACAACGGGCTGGAATATCAGAGACGCCAAGTTTGTGGATGATGAGGATTTGGTACTGGCTGTGTCAGATAATGGTAAGCAACAACGGCCTATCTCATCTCCAACGGAATATACTAAATCATTCTCAAAGCTTCATCCAGGCTACTTCGATTTCCCTACCGTAGAACGCCCGCCGGATCCATTGGTATGAATTACATCACAAAGACCGATCAAGATAGAAAGCAGACCAAGGACCAAACAGGACGGACCAACTTGATCGCTAGCGTTGACTTCGCCAACCCAGAGCATCTGAGCACATACACATGGCATGAGTTCCCAATGGGCGTCTCTTGGACCCCACAGCGAATAGAGGTCAACGGCAGGAAAGGAAGAAGGGCGATATGCGTGATCGCTGAAGACGGTTTCCACTACCGAGTGTATGACTTGGACAGCCCTCAGGGCATGGACGAAAACGAAGATTCGAAAACGCAAGGTAGTGACGAGGTCATGTCCTGACGTGGGCAGTGATCCTGGCCTTAGTCTTCATGGAGGGATGAGACCAATTACGAAGATTGTGTAGCTTTGGCGATAGCTCGTAGGAAATTTTGTAATACACCAAGTAGGCTACGTGATACAGGGTTTGCGTTGTGGGAGATGTTGACTGCGGAGATGCGGCATATGTAGAGCTGCACATCGTTCGCAAATGCCTTGTATCACTTTCACGTAAAATACATGTCTAGTGTCGAAATATGAAATTCACCGTGCACCGCAGTCAGTGATTTTCATCGAAGTGTTGTTGCTAGGCAGCTTTGTAGACGTGGATCCAGATATAAAATCTCGCTTCCAGCTTCGACACTGAGATGCACTTACACTCTTTAACGTGATACAAACAAAGAACAAATTCTCTGCTAAGCTCCAACCCCTGACCTTCACGTATTCCTCTTAACATTCCAGCCCATACAGAGGGTCGGCTCGCCTTTCACTGACAAACCCTCAAGTCGTGTGAATTGCCCACACAACCCCCCAGAGGATGGACGTCAACCAAGTGCTTGAGAACACGTTCTCACCAGGTAAGTGCGCATCTTATGCGCGTTGTCATGTCTCTGGAGTATTCTCAAGGCTGACATCTCGGTCCTAGATGCCTCTGCACGCCAGAGCGCGGAACAGCAGCTCGCTCAAGCTGCTGAGGCCAATTTCGTAAGTTGCTCCCACCTGGGCATTGGAGGGCAAACCGTGTCCATCATCCTAGTCTGACCTCTATATACAGTCCATTTATCTGCAGGCTCTCGCCCAAGAGCTCGCCAATGATAAGGCCCGGTCTGGCGTGCGTCAAGCAGCCGGTATAGCCTTAAAGAACGCTTTCTCAGCGCGAGAATACACACGCCTACGCGAGATACAGCTACGATGGCTTCAGCAGGTCGAGGTCGGCACAAAGGCCTCCGTTAGGCAACTAGCTCTACAGACTCTCGCTTCAAAAGACACAAGAGCTGGCCAAGCTGCTGCGCAGTTCATTGCCTCGATAGCAGCGATCGATATACCACGAAATCAATGGCAGGAGCTGATGCCCGCATTGGTGGAGAATGTTGGCGAGGGCGAAGACAACCTCAAGATGGCCTCTCTTCAGACTATTGGCTTCATCTGCGAAGGGGAAGACCAAGACCTACGTGACAGCCTCGTCCAGCATTCGAACGCGATCCTTACCGCAGTAGTTCAGGGTGCACGCAAAGAGGAGGACAATAAGGACGTGCGGCTGGCCGCTATCAACTCTCTATCAGACTCGCTTGAATTCGTACGGACAAATTTTGAAAATGAAGGGGAGCGCAATTACATCATGCAGGTCATTTGCGAAGCTACTCAGTCTGGGGACAGCCGTATCGAGGCTAGCGCGTATGGCTGCTTGAATCGCATCATGGGCCTCTATTACGACAAGATGAAGTTCTACATGGAGAAAGCACTCTTTGGCTTGACGATCTTGGGCATGAAGAGTCAAGAGGAAGATGTTGCGAAGCTGGCTACTGAGTTTTGGTGCACTGTATGCGAAGAGGAGATCGCCATCGAAGACGACAACGCCATGGCATCAGCAGAAGGTTCTGAGCTTAGACCGTATTACAGCTTCGCCCGTATTGCTCAGCGCGAGGTACTTCCTACGCTTCTAAACCTTATGGCACAACAGGATGAGGACGCCGCGGATGAGGATTACAACATCTCGAGAGCGGCATATCAATGTTTGCAACTCTATGCTCAGACTATTGGAGGCGATCTCGTACAGCTTGTGCTAGGCTTTGTCGAGCAAAACTTGCGAAACGCAGATTGGCATTTCCGTGATGCCGCTGTCTCTGCGTTCGGTGCAATCATGGAGGGTCCAGATGAGAAGATGCTGCAGCCAATGATCAAGCAAGGCCTCCAGGTACTTATTGGAATGATGGATGACCCCGTCGTACAAGTCAAAGACTCAGCGGCTTTCGCCTTAGGCCGAGTCTGTGAAAATGTATCAGAAGCTATCGACCCCGATGAGCACTTGCGGCCTCTTATTGGGGCGTTGTTCGCCGGTCTTTCAAGCAGTCCGAAGATGGCAGGCTCTTGCTGCTGGGCTCTAATGAATCTAGCCGAGCGATTTGCAGGTGAACCAGGTTCTCAAGATAATGCCTTGTCGCCACACTTCCAAGAGAGCGTTCAACGCTTGCTTGCCGCTACGGAAGGGTGAGAATCCTTTTTGCTGAACTTCAGAGTCACGCTAATTAATATATAGACCAGACGCCGACAATCAGCTTCGCATGGCTGCTTATGAAGTCCTTAACGCATTCGTGACTAACGCAGCTAACGACAGCCTGCCTGTCGTCGCCAAGCTGTCCGAAGTCATTCTCGAGCGCTTAGAGAAGACCGTTCCAATGCAACAGCAAATCGTGAGCGTGGAAGATCGTATTACCCTTGAGGAGATCCAGACCAGCCTTGCCAGCGTCTTACTTGTAAGTGAAAATGTGCACTGGTGAAGATGCCACGAACTAATGTGTGTCTTCACAGGCGATCGTTCAGCGCCTGGAGAGCGAGATTAAGCCTGCAGCGGATCGAATCATGAACGTCCTCCTCCAGATCTTAAGTTCGGTGGGCAACAAATCGAGCGTTCCTGATACTGTATTCGCAGTAGTGGGCGCTCTGGCCAACGCTCTTGACCAGGACTTTGCCAAGTACATGGATTCTTTCACACCGTTTCTATATAACGCCTTGGGTAATCGTGAGGAGCCTGGTCTCTGTGCGATGGCTATTGGGCTTGTGAGCGATATCGTTAGAGCTCTGAATGAGTTGTCCCAACCATACTGCGACACGTTCATGAATTATCTACTTGGAAACCTCAGTGTAAGTATCCGAAAGAGGACCCATCACAGTAGTTGACTGACAGATTCCAGGACAAATCCATCAGCAACCAATTCAGGCCGGCTATCCTTCAGACCTTCGGGGATATCGCGCAAGCCATTGGACCGCACTTTGAGACCTACCTGTCTGTCGTTGCTCAAGTGCTACAGAGTGCTGCCGGCGTCAATATGGGAGACAACGCTGCATTCGAGATGCTCGACTATGTCATCTCACTGAGGGAGGGCATCATGGATGCTTGGTCAGGAGCTATTCTCGCAATGAGGAAAGAAAAATGTACGTATCTCTATCCTAGCCTGCTGGTCTTGCTGACTTTCTTCAGCACAATTGTTGATGCCGTACGTAGAGTCAATATTCGCAGTATTGAGTGTCATCGCCCAAGACCCAAACAGAAGTGAGGCCCTTCTGCGATCAGCTATGGGAGTCATCGGGTAAGTCAGATGTCTCTTTCTTGAAATCCCTTGTGCTGGGCTAATGTCGATATAGGGACTTGGCAGACGCTTTCCCTAATGGTCAATATGCCAATTACTACCGTGCTGAGTGGGTTACGCACTTGATCAAAGACGTCAAGAGCAATCGTGATTTCCAAGCCCGCACTATTGAGACCGCTCGATGGGCTCGCGAGCAGTGCAAGCGACAGATAGCCGCTCAAGGCTCTCAAATGTCTTAGTGACAACCTACGTTCCCGAGGCTCTCGCCATTGATTCGAACTCAAGCTTGACGGCCATCAGAAGGACCGAGCCATGTCCGAGGCACGTGCCGAGCCGACCAGGTCCCGCAGAGAAACTGCTCCCCGTGCTGTGATGACAGCCATTGAAAGGTCCGGAGCCCACACCCAGCGCCAGACCAGGATGGCTCAATCGAACCACCATTGCACTACTAGCACAGCAAAGCACCCCATGAGCACCATCATCCATATTCCGATATCCACCACCTCATCACCCAGATACCCCCTGCACGACCGCCACGCCACCTGTATTTAGCACCCTCAGACACCACAGAGCAGTCGTATCAGTATGTTAGGCTCCAAAAAAAAGCCTGACCACTGGCTGAGGCTCTACCATGTTTACAGGCCTGTAACCGCCTGCTAACCGCAAAATCATGTATGCACAAGAATCATGTATCCTACGGCTAATTTGGAGGCACTTTGATGCGCTTTCGCACTAGAGGCTCGAAATGAATGATTTCAAGGCATGCGAATTCGAGAAGACCGGACTTTAGATAGACTAGGCAGAAAGAAAGCAATCACACCCACCTATATTTTTACATGTAGTGTCAAATAGGTCATGGATTGACTTGAGTCTCATTGTAATCGTCACAGTCAGTCGTAACAGTTGACTCGGACTTTTTACAATGAAGGTTTTGAGTTCTAAATATTGTCTCTACGAGTATCAAACTTGAAGGATTCCGCAGCCAACCCACCCTTTGCCAAGCATCTCGTCCATTCTCACCTTGCGCCATTGCCAGTGTCAATTCCTAATTACCAGTGCGCTCTTCGGTGGAGAGGAAAGCAAATTCCTACAGTAGCGAGGCAGGATGGCAGAGAAAGACCTCAATATCAGCCTCTCCAGCGGAGGCATGAAGAAGTACCGAGGTTAACAGCATCGAGGTCGAGAAAAACAACCTAAACTTCATGCGAAATGCTGCTCGATATCTTGGCGTCTCAGAAAGCTTGATATATTTGCCAGGTAAAGAGTCGAAGAGCTGATCTATACATATCCATGGACTGATGCATTATGTCCATCGTTCTTGTGTCCAGGCCAGCACAAGCTTTACATTGAAGACTCTGACATGACACATCCATTGTGCCACAGACGGTAAGCAAGTAAATTTTCTGGAATTCTCACGAAGGTTTGGCTGAAGTGAGCAAAGTACTTCAATTACATGAGTGGCGTCAACGAACCTGATTGCTTTATGACCTACCGGAATACTATCGGCAGATGGACTGAGTGCCTTGGTAGGCTCATGCGTGTAAGTATGGCAGAACCAACTTCAATGGGAGCTGCTGGAATAGCAATTGCCTTTCTTGACGATCAGATCATCTACTCGTAGCCAGCATCAACCATTATTGAGCATACTAAACCCCAAAGATTGCACATTGCGGGGAAGATCTCGGAGACGTTGGTGACGTCATCGTAGAGATCCACTAGATCGACTTCTTGAGAGCCTCGATGTAAGCTCCGACATCAAAAGGGTATTGTGTCAATATCCTTCCCTTCCATTTCTTACTAAGACTCTTTCAACGTTTCCCCTCGAAAAATAACCCAGGGGCCTATTAATTATCTTCGGAGAAATCGAGGAAGGGTTTGTCCCTCTAACAGGCCGTTCTCGACATGGATCTCCAACGAGAGCTCTCCAAAATCGACCCCTCGATTCGTCCCCACTTCTCCGCAAAACACACCCATCACACATGGGCTCGCACATTTCACTCGCGGCCTGAGTACTACATACAGCCCCAAACTACAGAAGAACTTCAGCAGGTCATCAAACTTGCAAGAAGATGCCGACGCAGGATTGTGGTCGTTGGCTGTGGCCATTCCCCTTCGGACTTGACCTGCACCTCCTCATGGCTAGTCAATCTAGATTGTCTCGAAGACATCCTGGATATAGACAGAAAGACCAATGCGGTGGTCATGCAAGCAGGTATACGGCTACATGATCTGGGCATCAAGCTGAGAGAACATGGCCTTGCGATGCCAAACTTGGGTAGCATTGATCACCAGTCAATCGCTGGCGCAATAGGAACGGGAACCCATGGAAGCTCGACAAGGCACGGTATACTGTCGCAGTCGGTCCTCGCTTTGAAAATTATGCTTGCAAATGGCAGAACGGTGTCTTGCTCAGCTGAGCAAAATGTCGACCTCTTCCGCGCTGCGTTAATTAGCTTAGGGGCGCTAGGGATCATCACAGAAGTCACTTTTCAAGCAGTTCCAGCTTTCAATATCGAGTGGGCGCAAAGCTTACATCCTCTGGACGATATTATCACAGATTGGGAAAAGGATCTATGGACACAAAAAGAGTTCACTCGCGTCTGGTGGCTGCCATACATGAAACGCTGTATCAAATGGAGGGCAGACAAAACCGAAAAATCGCTTCAGCCAGCAAGATTAAGTTGGATGGGTGGACGCCTTGGATTTCACACCTACCACGTCCTTCTTTATTGCGCTCAATGGGTTCCTAGCATAATACCTTGGCTTGAGAGCTTCGTCATCAATGTCCAGTATGGTTTCAAAAATGGTTTTGGTGGAAAGGCTATCGAAGAGGGCCAGAAAGGATTGCTTATGAATTGTCTATACTCACAATTCGTCAATGAGTGGGCGGTACCTCTTCACAAGGGGCCAGAGGCGATTATACGATTGTCACTATGGCTCAATGGAGATGAGAAAGCTTCAGGAATACCATTCAGCTCTAAGGGACTATACGTTCATGCGCCAATTGAAGTGAGGGTCACCGATACTTCGTCTACTACGCCGCGCCCGTATCTGGACAATACTATGCCCGATGGCCCCACCCTGTACCTGAACGCTACTTTGTACCGTCCCTACAATCACAACCCGCCTTGCAAAGAGCGCTACTATGAAGCATTCGAATGGCTCATGAAAGAGATGGGCGGACGACCGCACTGGGCGAAGAACTTCAGTACTGTCACGAGAGAAGAGCTGAATAGCATGTACCCTGAGATGGGCGATTGGGTGCGCACACGGAATGAAATGGATCCTGAGGGTATGTTCGTTGGAGACTGGCATCGACGGCTTCTACTTCCAGAGGACGAGGAGAGTTCGAACATGCTGATGGAGGAGAAAATGCTTAAGACTGAGCCTGCGCTTAGTGGCGGCCTCGACTGGGTGGGATACATACCAGGTAGGAATTTAACTCCCCAAACCAGCGAGTCGAGCTTCGATATGATGCATGGCGTCGAAGCGGAAAAGAGCTTCATATTCAGAAACGCGACAGATGACGAAGAAGAGGAAGAATTATGAGACATGCCCATGCCTGGATGAAATTATCAAGAGCAGTAGATGGCATTGACCTAGATAATGTGCTTCTATCTGCCTTGAATTCTGCTGATTTGCCCCATGGCACAAGCATGCTATGCCCTACAATTACCTGTTACCTGCTGTCAAATGTGGTGATCTTCTCTCGGCTCAAGTCTAACATGATATGGCGTGGTTCCTGCTCAACCATCGTTCAAAATGACGAGATCGATTGGCAATATCCCGAGATTCCTCTTATCACGACCTTTGGCGCTTGCTGTTTAATTCTTCTCATAGCAGAGACTGCTCAGTGCGCAAAGCTTTTTGCCATTCTCCGTGGTCTACATCGCGCTCCGTCACATGTTGGTGATCACAAAGCAGAAGTTGCCAAGCATTTGACCATGACTCATTCGCGACGTACTTGTACAACCCTGCAGAACCCGATATCGAGTCACATGACACTCGAAACAGCCACAGTTCCTTCGAGAACATCTTATATCGGCCTAAAATTGGGGCGTGAGTCATTAGTACGACTCAAAATAGTGGACACAGTAATGGATGTACGAGTACATAAAAGGATGATGGTCCTTCCAATCCTTTCTTTCCGCATCGCTTCATGAGCTTGCTCCACCGTCCCCACATGCACAACATCCTTACAAACCATTCTTATAATTCAGCATGAGCAGACACAATCGACGCCGCGTGCGTCTCCCAAAATACATAGCCCAGCAAGAGGCCCTTCGAAACAATAGCGTTGAATTACTTTCACCATCCAACGTACATCCAGACAAGCCATCCATGGCAAGACGTCCAATCCCACGCAAGAATGATCTTACCGTGAGACATTGTCATAATCGATTTTCAGCATGGCAAGTGAGGGAAAAGAGGCAGAAAGAGGAGAAGGAAAAGCTTGAGGCGGATCAACGATGGATCTTTGGTGGCGACAGTCAGGACGGCGATGATGCAGAGTTTCTTTGTTCACACATGATGGATTATTTCGCTGGGCTGGATTATCTTGAAGGTTGACAGCCCCATGGGAAGGAGTTTGCGTTTACGAAATGGGAGGACGAAGACGCGCCACTTGCGGGCTGCTTGCACAATTGAAGTAGGCAGAAACTATCAACACCCACAAAAAACCTTGCACTCAGCATTTCCAGCCAGAGGCGAAAGACAAAGGGGTACGACTCGAAGCAATGAAAGCGTCTCCTCTGGCAGCTCGGCGGGGTAGCAGACTGGAGGCGCTGGATTGGTCCACAAAGCCTTGTCTTCGAATCTGCTGATGAGCACGGGCGGAGGATTTGCAGGGCAAAATTGCTGACGGCGGCTGGTGCTCGCGGCAAGCTTATTGGCAAGACCGCTTGAGCTCGCTGCAGATGGAGGAAGGAAAGGACGTGTACCATGGAGGTGTAGATTGGCACTAGTGACTGCTAGATAGGCTATCAAGAAACCTACTCCCGTCTCGCACAAATCTTTGAGTTACCCATGATTGTAATTGCACGCGCTCGCGTAGTTCCAAAAAAGCTGAAATAAAGTAGATCATCGAATGCTGGAAATGTTAATGGTAGACAAGCGAAGGGCGGAGATGGAGAGAGATTTGCGGACTTCTGGCGGACTTGGCGCGCTAGACTCGACTCAGGCGAAATGCGAATGGCGAACTGTTCTTTGAACAATGCCCTTATTGTTTCAAACACGTTGATTAATTTTATAGCCCTGGACGACCTTCACAACCAGTCTCTACAGCCTCCGCCCTTATAGACTTGAATCTCCCAACATCGTACTGGCAGTAGCACATCAGAACTTGCGCCCAAGGGGGCTCGAATCTATTCAAGATGTCTACGGACTACAATTACGATGAGCAGGTAGCGACCACTGACACCCTGGACATGATGTAGTACTGAGTTGAAACAGGGCCAATTCTTTCCCTACTTCATCCTCACCATCTCCGCCCTTGTCACTCTTCCCCTTTCCTACACCCTACTTAGACCGAACAAGGGTCAGTGCCTTTTTCCCAAAGCCACGGTTTTGAGGCATAAGTGGCTGACAATGTAGCAGACATAGAGGACACTGCCCCTCGGATAAGATCAGACTTCAAGCCCACAGACGACGCGCTCATCCAGGGGCAGAAGCGGAAACAATGGCGGAAAGAAAGGAGATTGAAGAGAATACTTACCGTGGCCACGGGTTGGGTGACGATAGGTTTGATGATGTACCTTATTGCAGTGACGAAAACTACGGCGCCGAACATATGGGATCCATATACCATACTGGACCTATCGAGAGTGAGAAGAGTGAAAAATGGGTTACCTGTCAGATGCTGACTTTTACTAGTCATCGAGTGAGCAACAAATCAAAAAGAAATACCGAGATCTGTCGAGAGTCTACCATCCAGATAAAGCAACAGCGGATGAGTCAAAGAACCAAACCTTGGAGGACATCAATGATTACTGGGTGGAGGTGTCCAAGGCATTCAAGGCCCTGACGGATGAGGAAGTACGGAACAACTACATCCAATACGGGCATCCAGATGGGAAGCAGAGTTTCAGCATTGGGATAGCGCTGCCAAAATTTATCGTGACCGACGGGAACGGCAAATACGTGCTTTTGGTTTACGGGCTGCTGCTAGGAGTCTTGCTACCATATGTGGTTGGGAAATGGTGGTATGGAACGCAACGGATGACGAAGGAGAAAGTTCTCCTTGCCAGTGCTTCGAGCTTATTCAAGGAATACCGGGAAGACATCAGGGACGGAGACGTCGTTAACGCCCTGACCTGTGGAGAGGAGTACAAGGATATTCTGAATGGACCTAAAGTGGACACGGGCCTTGGGAAGATTGAGAAGAGCATCACTGAAGTAAATGAATCCGGTCTCACTGGGGCAGGTTTGACTCAAAAAGACCAAGAGAAGGTGGAAAGCTACGAGGGGGCTCGAAGAAAGGCTGCTGCTCTACTTTGGGCCTACCTCGGACGAAGACACTTGAACGGGGCTGCGCTAGATGACGGTCAGTCCGGCTGTCTCTGCTTGGGCACTCTAGATTACTAACAGTTCTACAGAGAAATACGAAGTTGCACCCCTCGCACTAAAGTTAAATGAGTCCTTCGTAGCCATCACGCTAGCCTACGGCAATGTCCCTCAATTACTCGCCTCCTACCGCATATCACAGCATCTCATTCAAGCCGTCCCACCAAATGTATCGCCTCTGCTTCAACTCCCACACATCACAACTCAGATCGCCAAAGCTATCGAAGGACAGCACTCGAGGAATCATCTCACCGTCCAAGAATTCATGTCAATGCCAGAGTACAAGCGACGGAAGCTCGCGACTGATCAGCCCGGAGTGTTGTCGCCTGGTCAATACAATGAAGCTGTGGCCGTCGCTCGTCAATTGCCTCTCCTCAAAGTTGAGAAGGTCTTCTTCAAAGTCATGGGTGAACGCTTCGTCACCACAGGCTCGCTTGTTCAATTCGTTGTCAAAGCTCGCGTAATACCACCAGGCTCGGCGAATGTCCCCGAAATTAACGAATTAGACCTGGAAGATATCGACCCTGACGAAGGCGATCTCGACGCCCTCCTTGGCCGCAAGCCAGCTGGCAGAGGCAAGAAAGCGAAGATGCTGGAGGGCGAGGCACCACCTGCATCAGATGCTGACAAGCCCTTACAGCCTCCTCTCGCCTATGCACCCTATTTCCCACGTGATCACTCACCGCGATGGCACGTCTTCCTCTCTGACAGCAAGTTAGGCAAGGTCGCTGTCCCTCCGTTTACCATGACCACCTTTAATAAACCCCTGATCGACGATCAAGGCAATCCAACCTTCAACATGCAGACTTTCAAGATGCAATTCCAGGCGCCACCACAAGCTGGAAAGTATCCATTCGTGATGCACCTGGTCTGTGATAGCTATATTGGGATGGATAGCAAGAGAGATGTGGTGCTTGAGGTGGAGGATAGTGCGAAGGCTGTCGCTATGGATAATGAGGAGGATGAGATCAGCGAGCCCGAAGAGGGTACAAACCCCCAATCTCCTAACACCTAATTCTACTAGCACGAATGCTAAATATACATCCCAGACTCGTTAGCAGGCCAAATGAACGCCCTCAAAACCGGCGGCGTGTCCGGCCTTGCCGCGCAACCCAAGCGGACAAGGAAACGTGCCGCCGCCGAAGAATCCAGCGACGAAGAAAGTGATACGGAGGGCGAGCAGGAAGATACGAGCGAGACAGACACGGATACGGGATCTGAGGATGAGGGGAAGCGAGCCAAACATGGTTGAAAAAGGCTTGGACATACTTAAGGATTGTTTGCATCGCGAACGGTGTCCTAGAGAGTATATCTGTGGTCAGGCACTCTACATTGGGGAGACTTCTTGGGGTGTTGTGTGTCATATGCTCTATATTTATTCAGAATAGGATTTGTATGACTGTCTGCGGAGTCCAAGGGTCCGTCATACCGATCATTGCTTGAATAGAAAATGGATTTATCTATCCGGTCCCTGAAAGCAGGAGTGGAAGTCGAAACCAGCCTATTGCCGACTGACTCCAGCGTATCAGCCGCAGGTGAGTCCACACATTGTGTGTTTGATAGTTCTTGGAGAAATAAGGAAACGCTTGGTCCGTCGGAATTCAACAATAAGCGGAAGTCGCACTAACATCATCAGGTCCGCAAAGACACCCAGAGGATATCAGCTGACCTAGGTGCAAGATCCGTTGCAACCTCTTGAAAGCGTAACACCATCTACCCTCTGAGTTTGATGTCGCCAATATCAAGCGTCTTGAGCTTGCATCCTAGAAGGAGTATCCTTCTCAAGTTCCTGAGCGTGCCAACCGCCTTGCTTTTCTTACCGCCTTTGACAGTGATCTTGACCATGTGTAGATCTAAGGCACTGAATCTGCTGCTAGATCACGTAGGAGGTATTTGTGAGGTTTTCAGCTTTTTTAAATCAGTGATCGTCCCTAATATGTGCCTCCCTGCTATGCTCGCTCCCACCCCCAATTTTACGTCTTTTCTCCCTCGGAAACAACAGCGAAAATGGTATCCATTGACACTCGGAGATACTCACAATATAGCACCGTCTTAATCACGGTCATCACAGTCAACACAAAACCCGTCAAACAAAGAACATCATCCGGAAACCGTGGAGGATGTCCAGGAGTTTAGAGTCATCAGGTAGCTCTTGAAGATCGTGACGGTCGAGTCTGAGAACATGTAGTCTTGATTGAACACAGGGTGAATGTGCATCGATACAGAGCCTCGCGGACGACGTCGAGGTTCTGCCACCTCTCCATCAGAAGCTTCAAGCCACCTTTCAGCACCCCTGAGCGAGTCTCCGGCTCGATGCAGTGATCCGATCCAATTCCCAAGGAGAACGACGCGACGTGCACTGGACAAAGGAACCAGAAGTAGTATCCAATGAGAGAGCTCGTATCGCTCAAATGCGACTGCCATAGAAACTAAGTAGTCGAACAGATCAATATACGGGATAGTGTGAAGACTACTGTCGGCAGAAACTCTACCACCATTGCGATATGTGATTAACCGCTTCTTCACTTATCGTTTCGAGTTACTAAACAAACGACGGGCTTCTTCTCCCTTCATTGTGATACTCCAAGTCCCGCACCTTAGTGCAGCGCGTTGGTAACTTTCCAAGCAATTTCAGGTTCACTTCGAGACCGTCTTACGCAGACTCAGCGCAGTCAATCCCAGCGCATGGACGTGGTCGATTGATATGGCTTGACGACAAAGGTTTCGGGCCGAGCTGAAATGAGCAGCAGGAACATTGTTGGGCTGGGAGATCCATGCCGTGAGAAACTCCATGTGCTTGCTGACACATCACTCGAGCAGAGCCTGATCGAATGGCGTGGAAGGGTCCTGCTGTGAACGTCAGCCTAGGACCACTTACTGGGCGTCGACTGCGGGTGTATCTGGGTGCAGTCTCTTGCAAAATCTTCCACTTATTCGCGAGTTTGGCATGGGCATTTTGCACATCCTCAACGGTAGTATTCCTAGTAGTATAGTCATCCTGTGAGTAAGCTGCCCTATTAGAATAGCAGTCTTCTCTAGGAGAGCCAATCCTCCGAGGGAAATCATTGATATGCTCCCACATATCCAAAATTGGGCAAAAGAATTAAGATCGTAGACTTCAAATCCACCCTCGTAGATGTTACCATTGGGAGTTCCTTCACAGCTGATGATGACACCCATGCACTTAAAGACCCGAGAGACATCATATATGCAATCAAATATCTATGACGAGCTTGCTCTCTCGCACTCCATAGGCAAGCTTTGGCTTGTGAGTCAATGAACATGCATGATAGCAACGCGCAATAGCAGAGACTATAGTGGGATCGATGCAAAAGGCTGAACATCGTAAAGAAATCATGTGATTGCTACCAGAGCGCTATCAATAGTTCACTGCCCAAGCCACCACCACCGCCCCCCCTCCGCCCCCAAAAATAAAACGCCTTCTCATGTTGTCGCCATTAGAAAAATGGTCCCTGAACAGCGATCGCTAAAACGAAGTCATAACGCTATCGTAAAGTTCTTGAAGCATAAATCTGCAATTCTCTCTATCCTCGTAAAGTCGTGGCAATGGCCTGGCCACAGGAAGGAAAACGCCCCGTGTCTCTCTCTATGCGGAGCGTCTCAGACATACCACATGGAGTCGACCAGCCTGGACATCAATCAGCATCGGTAGACACTCAGTTACGCAGAAGGCTTTTGACTCAATGCTTACTTCGGATTAACGCCTCTAGTCCATGGCGCCTCGTCCCAGTCGAACACTTTACCTGGCGGCCATCGACTATTGATGTACTTTGCTATGTAACAGCGACCCCGTTCACACAAAATATCAGCATAGTAGGCCGGAGGGCATACTGAAACAGCCCTCGTTGCTCTACCAAACAGATAGCAAAGACGGTGAGTGATCCCCTGGAGTTCGTTGGCCCCAAGCTTGAGTTCGTCGTGGATGACCACGTAGTGGGCAGGCTTGGCCTGCAAGGGAGCATTAGCATGTTCCGTTTGACGACGAGTTGAAACGGATGCCCACCGTGCCTTGCAACGCAGCATGCGCCTGTAAGAAGAAGTCAAAGATCTTCTCCCCTGTGATACCACGATCTACACACGTTCCGTTCTTTGGGTTGCCTTGATTGTTCATATCCGCATCGTTTGCGTTGGTGGGATAAAAGCGGGTATGGTGACGCTTCCCCACAACAGCAATGGTGATCTTGGGCATAGGTTGCGTCCCGTAAACATTCTTGCAGGCCATTCGGATTTGCGGCAGCTCCACGTCGAGTACCGTTTGATACTGACCTTCAGATACGCCTGGCCAACCGACTGTCAGCAAGGGCACTGTGTAACTATTCTTCGTTGCACTTACCATCGCGATAGACCAGTAAGTTCTTGGGACGCCTGCCTCCATTCTTCCTCATCCAAAGCTGCAGTCTCTCTTCCATCATGCTGTCAAGATTATCAACCATCTCTTTTCGGCTTTCCTGACACCGTATACTACCCGGGTATTGACCGTAGGTGGAATCGGTACTTGCAACCACACCTGCAATACTAGGTGTCTCTGACATGCTCTTCGGTGCAGGATGGGTAACGTCGATGCCAACGAGCATAGTGTCGCCGGTATCGAGGAATCCGAGCTTCTTGGACAGAACTTGATTGACTCCGCCGCTCTTCAAGTTGAACTTTAGTGCAACGTTTGCCCAGTAATTGGGCCCCTTATCGAGTTTCTCCGCCAGAACACACACTGTATGAACACCAGCCTTGATGTCAGCCCAGTATTTGACGCGAGCATAGGTGATCGGGGAATTCGATGGTAGAACGACCAAGATGATGTTAAGATCAGCCTTAGAAATAACATTGAAGATGTCTTTAATCGCTGAATCATTCGGGTCTTCGCCTCCTGGCAATGGCTTCGTGAAGCCTTGAGGCATTTTTGGAGCCTCGCCGCCTAGACCGTAGTTCCTCAATTGGAGCTGAAAGCCTTTGATATGATCTGCGCTCAGCTGAACGTTACCCAGCTTCAAAAATGACCACTTGGTGACCTTTTCAGGCTTGGCAAACGTTTTCCCACGCATGTTCCAAGCTCCGTCTTCTGCCGTTTGCATCGTGTTCTTTCCGTAAGTCAGCTGCGGCGGTGGTAGAACTCTTCCCTCGACAGCTACCATTCTTGAATCCACCCTAATTCCAAAAGCGGAGAGTGTTGGATTCCCTGATGCCTGAATCCCAATGACCTGCTGACCCGCCCCGACGATCCTCCTGGCATTCTCTGCTGGTGGACGTGCTGCCACCTTAATCATTTTGTCTGTCTGCGATCCTGACAATTTCCCTCTGAACGCCTGGCCCGGCATGACTGTGCATAACTCAGGTGGGATCCAGTTGGGGTTATCTCGTGTTCCGCAGTTGAGAACCCAGGCTCGAGGCACCCTGAGCGTGATACCATACTTCTCCTTGAAGTATTTCTCTACAGTGACCTTCCCACCAAGTTCCTCGCAGTCGAAAGTAAGTTGCTGCGCGTGGCCGTGGTTGCCTTCTGCATTGCCACGAGAAACTTTTCGTTTGCCATCTTTGTCAATAACAATCTTCTTCTTGTTATCGAGGGCGTACTCGAATTCGTGAGAGAAGCCGAAGATTGTCTTGACCCTGATTGCTGGCGTTCCATCTGAATTCCTGATGTAATTGGTTTTGACGCGTAGAAGATTAAGAAAACTCTCTAGTGCTAGCCAATCGTCTCGTCCGAACATTTCAATGAGGTCAAGCAGTGGAATGGCTGGGTAGAATGGTGAGACCTGAGCATTAAGGTTGAGGAGGATCCGGCTGGTCGAAGTTCGGACTGACGAATAGTATCCACGTACCGCAATTAAGCCCTGTCCAAGGTCGATGTAAGTCTCTTTGCTGCTTGGGTACCTGAAGAATTTGTTCTGGCCGCTTTGATATATCTCGGGATTGGAATTCGGGGTTCTAGCAACAATGATATTGAGAGCCTGGACAGCATCATTCCTTCCAGTGAAGTCACTAGGGTCAGTAGCCGTGGAGGCAAGGTATCGTAAGAGCTCTGTGGTAGGGACAGTACCAGCTGGTGTCAAAGTGAAAGTATATCTACTGGCGTACGGGCTGGGCGTGGCATCCTCTACGTCTCGATAAAGAAACGTAAAGGTTTTGACACGGTTTGCGTCAAGCTTGAGCTCTTTGGAAGTAAGGATGTTTACTATTGGAGAATTAAGAGATCAGTACAGTTCTTCCATTAAAAAGAGCATTTGAAAGGAGAAGGCTTCAAGTAAAACGTACCACCATAATCCGTAGCATATCCTGGCTTGATGGCCTGAAATGCTGAGTCTTCAAAAAGGATAGAGTAAGCCTGCCGGCGTTTACGACCGGGCTTCGATTCTTCCTCCTTGTAAGTTGTTGGATCGCCTTGTTTTTGGCTCTTTTTGCGCTCCCTTCGCTCGGCCTTGATGATCACAGTATACTTGAAGAGCTTCTTAGCAGTATCGATCGCCATGTTAAAGTAATTTGTCCTCAGATGAATGATTCGGCCTTCGGTGCCGTATCCGGGTCTTAGGGGTAGTTGGGAACCGCTGATAGAGAGGTTACTCAGCGACAGCTCCTTGTAAGAAGCAATCACGGCATCCTCTTTTGCCTTGACTTCTTTTGAGGGTGTAGCATCTTCTCCCTCAGGGCTAAAGACGAGTATGGTCAGTGATTGTGTATAGTCTTCAGTAGCATGTGATGACTGACCTGTAGATTCTCAGACCTGGATTCGTGAACTCATCGGTACCCAGTTGTGGGCCCCCTCTACCACGACCGCCTCCGCCTCCACCTCCGCCCCTAAAGCCACCACGATCTCCACCTCCACCCCGAAATCCACCACGTCCGCCACGGAATTCGCCATCGCCGCGGCCCCTTCCTCCACCGGCTGGTCCCTGTCCTTGGCCTCGTCCTCTTTGTTCTCCACCTCGACCTCCGCGGCCAGCGCGACCACCACGGCCGTCCATGGAATTATCTTTCGTCTTCTCGCTCAAAGAGGCAGGCGGCTAGAGATATTGGGGGAAGTAGACCGCCGCTGGGAAATGTTCGGTGAGGGATATAGACAGTATGCTGGAACGTGAAGAGGTGAGGTAATGCGTAGTAGGGGTTCGAGGCTGATGGTGAGGTCTTCGTGATGAGATGCTGGTGGATAGGTGCCCACTCGTAGCTGTAGCTGTAGCTGAGCGGAGTGAGGGTTTTGAATTTGCCGGAACTTGTAAGATAGCTATTAGCTGGGACTAACAAAGCCCGGTCAAAGCGATAGATGTTTATGTGAGGTTCTGCTGAGCTATTGATTCTTTGCTTCCATATCTGGGTAGAGCAAAATGTAAGCAATGGCAGCAATGCTTGACCAAGAATGTTGTTTGTTATGAGAGAGAAAGGGTTAGGAGAGCTTTATAAACCGGAGAGGAAGTGAATCAGTCCGGAAATGAGTCAAAAGTGGCGAAGGTGGGGTAACCCGGAGTGACAAGACAGCTAAGCCAATAAGTTCAAAAGTGAGACAATTCTAGGAAGATCTGCAAGGAAGGCACTGCCTTGAGTATTATGTTCGACAATTGACCGTTTGCTGCTGCCAAAAATCAACAACAGCTGTATAAGGTTCACAAAGGAAGCTGAACTGAGTTTTGAATTGTCGTGGAGGATCTGCATGAACCGCAGCTAATGGACGTACTACTGACTAGTAGGGTCTAGGTAGAAAGAAGGCAAAGCGAGATGTTGAAGGATGCCAGCAGGTAGAAATAGAAGATACCTGTAGAAGCTATGGTTTGTAAGAGAAAGAAAAGCTTCGAAGGGAAGACGTAGGCTTCAGCGCTGTAGATTGAATTTACACCACTAGTGTAACGCTGATCTCCATTCACTGCGAGACGGTGAGTCCGAGTCTCAACAAATCACTACATCTCAAATACTGGCACCAGAGCTGCCTCAGGCCAAGCTCCATCAGGACTCATACATAGCGGCGACCATCTGGCATCCCGGATGCCATCGAAGCCCACAGACAACAGCACCATTTTCGCTAAATCGAGGGCAGATATTGGACAATCACGAATGACGATCATGTTGAGATGCATTGTGTCTCTTGAGCAGCATAGTGAATCTCATGAATGAAGAGAGACGCTTCTTAGCAGAGACCAAAAACTTCGATCAGCCCCCACTCTGCACAGACAGAATTTGTCAGACCTCGAAGGTGGAAGCAAGTTGCGAATATCTGGGCAATGTATCTCGATCAGTGTACCAGCACTTCAATTCCGTCCTTGAGAAGAGAGCAGGAGATAAAGCCGTGTGGTGTATATGGTTGACGTACATAATACAAGAAAATTCAGTCTACATTGTAGTACCATGTGATGACAATTTGTTGGTATTGTAGCCTTTTTTGTAGCGCTACATGACTGTAGTGGCATGTCAAATCCAAAGCGCTAGAGATCGAACTGCAACACCGTAGAAAGGGACTGAATCTCCTATGTAAACGTCGAAGCGTTAGCGGCTATTGCATTGCTCGGACTATAACCGGTACTGGCACCATTGCGGTCTGATTCTTTCGAAAGTTGAAGGCGTTCACGTCCTCACCGGCCTGGATGCTATCAGCGCGATCCCTAAGCAGAGCAGAGTGGAAGGTAGCTTACAAGAATGGTGCCGTTCACTGTTGAATATGACGTATCGAAATTGACTTTAAGTGGCACAGTGATGTTGCCAGCAGTGACGACCTGTCTGGTTAGCCCAGCGTGCAAGTGTACATAAGAAGCAATGGATCAAACTTCCAAGTAGATCACATTCGTCAGTTCATCAATTGTAGCTACCCAGAAAAGAGGATTGAAATCCCCAGCGGAATTGGTGATGGGCAACGTCTACGTGCCCCGACAATGAGCCAACACAGACTGAGCGTACCAGCTCACAATCAGAATGGTGGAGTTGGGGTTGGCGTCGAAAGCCATCAGATTAGGCGTCCAATCGTCCCAATTGTACCAATTGAAGCTTTGAAGGCTGGGTGCGTAGCTCGACATCTTGACGACGTTCGGGTTGCACTCCATAGCAAGCAAACAGACAGCTTCGGCAATGGTGGAGATAATTTCCGGATAGAAGATGTGCTCGCCAACTGGGTCAGAGAAGTTGATGTTTCCGCTGGGCGTGTCTACGCTGAAAACGGAGTATTCTCCTACAAAGATGGTCACTTTCTCGTTGCCGGTCTTCTCTTGCTAGTTGTCGAAGAGGTTCCACTTTTCTAGGAAGAAGCGGAGCTCATCGTAAGTATGGTAGTTTGGCTCCTGGTCTGCTCGTCCTGAACATTCCTTGAAGATTCATCGTCAGAGCCTACCGCACATATTTCCAGCAGGGATGGAAATGTTGTAGTCAGCGTTCTCATCGTACGCCGTTGGGATCACCGTGATATTGGGATAAGCCTGCTTCAAGCCACTGTACAGGAACGGGAACTGTGAACGTCAGCTCCAGTCAGAAGTTGACGGAGGCTAGCAATAAACGGTAATTAGAACTTGACGAGAAAGAGTCTTCGTTGCCAATCTCAATGTAATTGATCTGAAATGGGTCCGGATGGTCATGTACTGCGCGAAGAGAGCCATAAGTTGTGTTAATGCCGCCCATGCAATATTCCTAGACCAGCTCCATTAGATGATCTTCCGAGTCCCCCTTCACCAACATGATTTCTCACCAGCTCTTCCAGATCGCTTTGGAGCATCTCGTCTATAGCATTATCAGGATATGAAGCGCCTTCTGATCTATCGATGGATAAAGAGTAGCCCGAGTGAATGGCCAATATCCGCTCTAGCTTCATGTCTTCAGTCCATTCCAGGAATTCGAGTAGGCGAAGACCATCAGTCGTATAATACTCTGACGCAGATCGTGAGCAGGCAATTTCTCATCGTTCTGATAGCGAAGCTTACCCTAAGTCCCTGGCCTTCCTGGCGTGTCAGTCAGCGGCCCGATCGTTTCGTTCCACTTCCACCTCTGAGCAGTCGAGTACCCCTCAATGTTATTACTGCCTGGAAATCGCAGAAACGTTGGGTTCAAGTCCTTGACCCGTTGAGCTAGAACTTTGCGTAGTCCATTTGGTCTGTCGTTGTATGTCGCTGGGAAAAAGCTTATTAGATCGAAGTAGAAAGTACTTCCTGCTGTTTCCGAAGCACTGAAGGTGACTGAAAAGGTATTGTTGGAATTTGGTGCGATCACGTTGTTGATCAGTTGCGTGATGAATTGGGTATAGCTAAAATCCGAGATGTTTTGGATCGAAATGCCATTGGTGACCCAAACATCGTTGGTAAGATTGGAACGAAGAGAGAAGTTCATGCTAGTTAGCTTGGCAGCGTCCGTGGGGCCACTGGCTAGTAGATACAGGCTTGCATGGTACCTTTGCGGACGGAGATCCATTGCCCACCATCCGTAGTTGAGAAAGCCGACCTCACCAGTGGCATTGAGTGGAATGCTGACTTGCATGACGGTAGGAAGTGTATCTGGAAGAGGGTGAAGAACATCTATAAAGAAAGCTTCGCGCCTCCAACGGCAGCCCATCCTGTAAGGACTGGCCCAAAGGGCACAACTGGATTCTCCGAGCTGATGATGGAAGTTCCAGCGAATCCAGGCTCTGTTTTAAGAGTCACAGTAACTGCCTGCCTATTGTTAGTGAACTGATGAAAGTTTTAGGCAACGTTATCGAGATTGGCATACCTTGAAAAGCTCGGTTTGCGATCATCTCCGCGTAGAGCCCTCCTTCGATAGAGTGATTAACGCCTTTGATCATCCATCCGTGAAGTAAAGGAGCTTAGAAGATCAGAGACCGTCGAAAAACGAGGGAAAAGGAGGGAAGGTTGAATACAGGTCTCGTTACGACCGCCAGCCTTCGTGAATACCTGAAGCACGACTTCTGCAGCACTCGCGAGAGTTGCATTGATGTAATTCTTCTGAGCGTTCTCCTGATGTGGTAGGACATGCTCTTAGCCTGCATCAGCTGCTGATAGCAATGCACTGACGCCAATTGCTGCTGCAAGAAAGAAGTTTAGTATGACACCCTTATTTTGGAAACAAAAGCAGGAAGTGTTGGACTTACCAGAGCAAGTAGACGTATCAGACTCCACTTATATATCCGGTTGATCGAAAGATCGGATGTATTCACTGAGCCTCTCTGATTCTCGGTAGTAGATCGTCTGCCAAGCTGCGGGCGCCATAACGAAAAAGGCAGGTAAAGAATGCCTCGAAGTGGATAAATAGGATAGATGGAAGGGAATGAAGGAGGCTTTGCGGGGAAGCTGTGGAGAAAAGCTAGAATGCCATCGTTTGGCCAAGCACGAACTTTCAGCCTAACAACGCTATAAGGAAGATAACGAGTGTGATGCAACTAGGCATCGTTTGCCGGTCGATCATGGAGGAACAGCGACTGATGTCAAGGATTCGGGACTTGTACAGGTCGCTGCGAGTATTTCTGAGGGCACTGATCCAAATGTAAGATACCTAATTCAAGTTGAACAATGCAAAGAGGTGTGGTCCAGCAGAAACACGTACGTGAACAAGGCTGAGAACGAGAAGATTATCAGAAAAGTGAGACGAGGAGGTTTTCCCTTAGCATTCTGACTGAGTGCAAAGACCTCAGATACGCTTTTAAAAAGACGGGTACTGACCGAAATGACCAGGAAAGTCGCGTCGGCATCGTATGAACTAGTCCAAAAGGAACTGTGCGCGGAATAGCACGAAGTACAGTTACAACTGACGCGACGTCACATGACGCCAGAAATGCCTTATGTTTCCTCGACCCATCCAATGGCCTCGCCATACTTCACTTTCTGACCCTGCTCGACATTCCACTGCCAACCACTCTTTCTCGTTCCGCCCTCCCATCCTTCGTCAAAGCTTTTGCGGCGACCTTTCGGGGCTTCAAAAACCAAGACAATCGAACTTCCCAACTGGAAGCCTCCCATCTCTTCACCTTTCCGCAGGGCATAACCTCCCAGTACTTTGCTTGCGTTTCCATACGTGGCTTCGGCAAATCCCGAGAACGGCTCTCCTCTATTTGCTGCTTCTTCCGCTGCTCGGTCTGCCGCGGTGTCGGTGGTCAAGCTATTTGTGCGCAATTCGCGGTCGAAATTAATTTTGATAGAGCCAACGTTGGTTGCTCCGACTGGCGTGAAGCTGAAAAAGCCCCACCGCCATCGACCAAGTAACACCACTCTCTCGTTCAAAGTAAAGAGTCCAGGTAAAGTTCGTTGTAAATATGGCGACACACTATATAGCTCTCCAGCGAAATGACGACGTTTCTCAGCAATCCATGAAGCTGGAGAATGAAACCGATGATAATCTCCAGGGGCCAAATAGACGACAAAATAGTATAAAGCTGTTGGCATCTTGTTCTTTGATGAAAACCAGGATTGACTACTCCCATCGCCTAGAGCAAGATCAGCACGTACTTCACTTTCAGACGAATGCTTCGGCTTCGTTGAAGCGTCCATGGCGGGGAAGGGTTCTTGGCATTGAGGTCCAGAGAAAAGATTCGGCAGGCTATAGGAGATGCCGTTTATGGTAGCGAACTCTTCATCAGCTTTGATGACATCCTCGTCTCCAGCCTTGGTGGAAGACTGACTGGGGTTTGGAGTCTTCTCCCCTCCTGCTGATGTTCCTGGTAGCTCTGTACCCAATAGAGCGTCTAGACTGTAGGTCATGCCCTTGACTTGTTCTACCTCCCCGTTCTCAATCATTCCATATTGTAGGACTCGCCCGTCGGCGGGAGATAGCAGCGCCGAAGCACTGGTATCTAGCGGGCGTACTCCGGGTTTCAAGGTGCGATAAAAGAAGGAGGCGAGGTTTTTGTATTGATGAAGATCAGATTCGGCGACTTCAGATAGACTTGAGCATGCCATTTAGCACATGTATCGGAGAAAGACGGCACTGACGCTCACTTCACCCCGAAAATCCAGGAATACAATTTGAACCCTGGTACTCGTAGATAGTACGGTATCTCAAGCTCGTTGAACCTGCCCCATACTCTTGAGACTGCCTTTAGGGGAAGCGTTGACATAATTTGTACCTGCCTAGTAGAACAATCAGCTTCGGTCTGCTCGTATCTGATTTGTCCTCCTACCATGGACCACTTGGTCTTATACGTTTCCTTTTCTTGGGTCTCCCTTGATGCTCCTTGTCACTATTATGGGGCTCTTCCACATCCCGTGCGTCTTCCTCTTCTTGTTGCCTCCTCTTTTCTCGATTTCGGACCCTGTAGAATTGTACGGCGCCTAGGAAACCTATGCCCAGAGCAATGGGGATTGGTTTCCAGTCGACCTTGGTGTTACGAAGAGCAGTCCGTAATCTTGTGCCAAATGGCTTATCTCGCTGCTCTTGTTTGGCACGTCCGGATGTAGAGAAGCGCGCCGAGGGTCGCGCTCGCTGGCAGGAGGAGCATATCCAGTCTGTGGGCTTCAGCGATGGTTGAGAAGCCAAAAAGCTTCTGCGGCTGAGCGCTCTGCCTGCCACCGACATCTTTGGCTAAAAGCCTAGGTGGTATCTATGCTCGGTTTTGACTTCGTGACTTCATGGATCTCTGCAACAGAAACGTCACATTCGCGGCAGACCTTCCATTTTGGGCCGGCCGCATGATTGGCCTTTGGGCCAGATGTTAAGAACTCTAGAGACTTCTTTTTTCTGGTCCACTCTTAATAGATAAGCTCGTATTATTGAGGGATAAGGACTCGGATTATGAGAAGGACCTCATAAAGGCCATCGAGCTTAGGATGGAGAAGAATCAGGTCGACCTCATCATACTGTCACCAACACCGGAAGTCAACAAAATCACATTCTCAGGCATTCCCACAGCTACTACGATTGGAGAGTTGAGGGAAAGAATCTCTACTGCGGCGCCGAGTCACCCTGCCCCAGATCGGCAACGATTGATCTATCGTGGTCATGCTCTGATCGATGCGAAGAAGACATTGAGAGATGTTTTCACTCAAGATATAGTGGGTCTTCAGCACCATAGCGTAAAGCAAAGGCTAACAAGCAACAGATAGAGAGCTCTGAGACCCTGGCTCTTCACCTTGTGCTGCCCCCAGAGCCGGCTGTGCAGCCGTCAACGCCTTCTGCGTCCTCAAACATCCCAGCCCAAGGCTCGCGAAGTCGCACACCCCAACTTGTGCACGGAAACTCAGATCTTGGCGTAAGTCCACAGACCGCGCAGCAAGGCACTACTCCACGTTCTGCGACCCCAGGATCAATTGGACAAAGCAACACGCCGCCACCTTCGCAAGCTCCTCCATTTTTCCAAGCTCAGCACGGGCACGTCCATGGTGGCCTTCCACCTGGCCAATTCCCTCCACAGCTCCAACAAGCTTTCGCTCAATTCCATGCGGTAAACCAACAACTTGCAGCTCAGCTTGCAGCTATCGGCAATAATCCCACGCTACAAGGAATGCACGCGAACCCAGGACAAGCACAGCATTTTCAGCAACCTGCCTTCATTCCGCCTCCACTCCAACAAATCATAGCGCAGCAGCAGCAACAGCAAGTAAATGCAGCTGGTAGTCAACATGGAGCAACCGGTGCTCCGCAGCAGGACGTGCAAGCCAATAACACTCCCTCCACTGCCCATGGCGGTGCTCCAGCAGCACCTGGTACCCCTCACATTACGCCTCAAACCCAAACACCTGGAAACACCAATACGGTCGTACGAGATAATGTCGGTCCAAATGGCGAGAGATGGCAAATGGTCATTCAAAGCGGTCCAATACAATTCAATCCTAACAATGTCTTCCACAATCACCAAGCTGCGGCTGCACACGCTGTCGCTGGTAATACAAGGATTGGCTCACCAAGCCTACACGGTAATATTCAAGCTCCGACTACAGCCCCAAATGCAGCCGGGCGTGCTCAGGCACCGAACATTGCACTAGTGCTACTTCAATCCAATCTTTCAACAATAGAAGCATCTATGGCTGGAGGAAGCCCTCCACCCGACTCTATTTTCGATCAAGCTCGAGAGATGCTACGGTCGATTCCGAGTTTGCCCCAAGAAACGCAAACATCATTACGGACGCGCATTGACGGCCTGGCTTCTCAAGCGCGACAATTGCGAGATAACCTTCATAACCATCTTGTTCGAGAAGCCCACGAACGAGTTGCTTTGCAGAGAACGACTAATGGGGCTGACTCTTCAGCGGTATACGTACTTTCCTCCCCCAGTGGACCCCACGCTCTTTTAGTTTCGCCATCTGGGTTGTATACCACACCATGGCAATTTCCTACTTTCGGTGCTATCACCCCTCATTCTCACGTGCACCCTACGCCAACCTCTACCACGCCGAATCAGCTACCCACGCATCAACATGTAGTCCACCGACAACAACTTCAGGATAATGCGGCTCAAGGTGCGCAAGCCCAACAGCAAGCACCGCAGCAAATGGACGCTGCTCAAGTGATACAGCCGCAGCAGCAGCAACAGCAAGAAAATCAAGTAAATCAAGCGAGAGACCTAGCCCGCATCCTATTACCGCTTGGAGGACATCTTTGGCTTATGATCCGCCTATTTGGCTTTGTCTACTTTTTCACAGCAGGCGCAGGCTGGCGCCGAACGATTCTACTAGGTCTTGCCGCTGCTCTAGTGTTCGTAGCCCAAACAGGCATGTTCCGACCTGTCATTCAAGGACTATGGGATCCAATCAGGCGGCATGCGGAAGGGTTGGTCCCACTCGCACGCAATGAGCGTCCACGTCCAGGCGCCACAGGCGCAAACAACAACACCAACGCTGCAGGCACGCAAACTGCAAACCGTGAGCCCACGCCTCAGGAACCTGTGGAAAGGCTGCTGCAAGAAAGGGAGCGCCAAGATGGCAACTTTGTGCGCCAAGGTATGCGCCGAGTTGAAAGGGCGATTGCATTGTTTGTCGCAAGCTTAGTCCCTGGCGTTGGTGAGCGACACATTGCAGCAAGGGAAGCGGCGGAGGCGGCAAGGCAGGCTGAAATTAGAGAAAGGGAAGAGCAAAGTAGAAGAGAAGGGGAGGAGGCGAGGCAGCGCGAGGAAGGTAATGGGCCCGAGAACGCTGGTGCAAACGACAGCAGTGCTATTGCAGATGGGGTCCCAGCGTCCTCTGTGGCAGGGCAAGAGCAGGCTGCTCAGCCTCCCTTGGTTGAGGTTTGATAGCGTCTAATGATTACGATATGCTATCCTCAAGCTAATTTGTATCCACTGCCGAGACCTCGCTAACACATGCCTAAGCCACAAGTTTCTAAATACACGAGTGGCCCAAACCACGAGGCTGCCGTTTGCCAACACGACATTGACCAAACAGTAGCCCTCGCCCAAGCCAAATTGGCGGAGATGAGGTCTAGGCGTCCTGTAAATTTTCCCCACCTGTCGTTTCCTGTTATGGCAATAAGTCAATAGCCGGCTCTAACCGACTTCAACCCATTGCCCTCCAAAACACCTTTCCATGTTGGATCACTGACCCTGTACGTACAATGCGTTACCGTAGGCAAATCAAGGCTGCGTTCCCACGACTACAGGATGGCATCGATCGAGGGTGCCTGTGCCTCTTTCTTTTTACTCTTATTCTCGTCATATATCGGCACTTCTGGCAAGGTAACATGCCTCATTTATGAATTTACCTCGAGAATTTAGGACACTGAATTAACTCAAGATGCAGAGAAATATGATCCTAACAAATGTGATGCCCTATTGACCGGTGGACGATGGCTAGACAACGAATACCAGAATTGGCAGCCGCCAGGATGCATGATGCACAACTACAGAGCCAGTGACATCAGCACCTGTTTGAAATCTCGCAGGCTCGTCTTCGCTGGCGATTCCTTGACGAGACAGATATTCTGGGCAACTGCTAAGAAACTCGACATCGTCGAGCAGCCAGAGGAACAACACAACAATTTATCCTTTGATTCGACGGGCGTCACTATCGAATTCTTCTGGGATCCGTACCTCAATTCGTCCAGTCTTCAGTATGAGTTGAGCGTGACAAATGATTGGACGAGCAACGATGCTACAGTCTACAGTCCAGCCGTGTTGTTGATTGGAGGAGGATTGTGGTACGCTAGGTACATGGGCGTCGACTACTTTGAACATTACAAGCATTCCGTCGAACGCATAGCCCAAGTCATGTCACAACACGACCCAGGATACTCCCATAGCCTGGAAGTCGGTTCCACCTTTGGGCCCAATACTGAAGACAGTATTACAGTGCTGGCTCCCATTTCAACACCTCTTTATGACTCTTTGTCGCCAGCGCGAGCCCACTCACTCACACCTGCGAGAATAGATGCCATGAATGCTCATCTACAGCGACTCTTCCATGGCCGCAAGGTCCCTATTGCGTGGAGCTTCGCTTTCATAACGGCCAAAGACGCAAGGTCTCACCAGCCAGACGGGCTACATGTCATCGAAAGCGCTGCCTCTCGCATGGCCGATGTGCTTTTGAACATCAGATGCAATGCTGTGCTGAGGAAGGAAAGTATAAAAAGCTATCCAATGGATAAGACTTGCTGTAATAGCTATCAGCAACCTAATTGGACCCAAGCCTTCATTCTGAACACCTCAGTGGGGCTGCTTCCTCTCCTCGTCCTATTCGCTCCAACGACCTCCAGACGGCTCAAGTTCCTCCCATCTCGCAAGATAGCTCGAGCTATTACGGTGCTGGCACTGACGCTTTGCTACTGCTACTACGCAGATCGTTCGCAGCTACTGAACAAAGCTCAGAAACAATATGAGTCTACAAACTTCCTACTATTGTGTACGCTCACAGCTGTGCTTGGGGTTCTTTCAATACGTCGATTCGCAACCGGACCTTTGCAGAAGACACCTTGTTCTCCGACTCCGAAGATACCCGACCAACCGTTCCTTTCGAGGGACCAGACAGACGAGTGGAAAGGCTGGATGCAATTCCTCATCTTGATCTACCACTACACAGGAGCTTCCAAGGTACTCTGGATCTACAAGATCATTCGCCTTCTGGTGGCATCGTATCTCTTCATGAGCGGCTTTGGACACACCGTGTTCTTCTACGAGAAACGAGATTACTCTCTCCGTCGCTTCGCCGGTGTCCTTATACGCATCAACTTGCTCAGCTGCATCTTGCCATACATCATGAAGACAGACTATCTCTTCTACTATTTCGCACCACTAGTGAGCTTCTGGTACATAGTGATATATTTCACCATGGCAGTCGTTAACTGGAAAAACAAACACATCGCCTTCTTGATGGCAAAGATCTTGATCTCCGCTGCTTTGACTACAGCCTTGATCAGAACGCCCGGAGTTTTTGAGACTATCTTCTCCTGTCTGAGCAAATGCTGCAACATACACTGGGACGTGAAGGAATGGCGATTCCGGCTCCAGCTCGATGCCTACATCGTCTACGCTGGCATGATATTTGCCGTAGCCTTTCTGAGAATCTTCGATGCCCCCCGCCCCGAGCGCAGCGAGAAGTATGTCATAGACGACTCGGCCTGGCAGAAGCACCTTCACTATCTGCGCCGTATCTTATTAGTACTCGCCATACTCCTGACCACAATATTCTTTGGATTAGCCCAAAGAGCCCCAGACAAATACTCTTACAACAGCTGGTTACCTTACATGTCAGCCTTTCCAATCCTCGCTTTCGTATTGCTCCGTAACATCAGCCGCCACTCTCGTGGCTTCTATTCATCAATTTTCGCATGGGTGGGCCAGCATTCCCTTGAAACGTTTACCCTACAGTTTCACATCTGGCTAGCAGCAGATACCAAGGGGCTACTGGCCTTGGGAATCTTCGAACCTCTTGTAGGGGCAAAGGGTGGAAGACAAGCAGACTTTGTCATCATAACGATTATCTTCCTGTGGGTTTGCTGGCATGTAAGTGCGGCAACTCAGACCTTGACAAGCTGGATCATTGATCCAATTGAGGGAAGGGACGAGGTTGATACCGATGATATGAGTGGGTCCGAGGAAGAGCTGCCAAGGAACAAAAGCAATCAGGACTTGAAAAGTGAGCATAGCCTTAGGAACGTGGCAAGCGGAGTCGGCGCCAGAGCTGCGAGGTCTGCAAGTAGGTTGAAGAAATCAGTGGCAGGCGATCTGAGGATAAGAGTTGCACTAATCGTAGGAGTGCTGTGGTTCTTGAACATTGTAAGCAGAGGTTTACGGGCTGTTGCCCTGAATGCGCCTTCGCTAATTCGTCTGGAGACATATTCATGATAGACCAAGTGCGACAGAGTACGGCCATTGCACAGGTTCCACTGTTACTCAGCTGAAGATCGAGTAAAAAGAATACATTGAAGAAGAATTGGAACATCTTGCTGTGAGCTGAAAATGTGTTAATGACAGAGCATAGAATATAAACAGCCTCGATAAGATCTATAGCTTCGAGCCACGTCCCTGGTCATTCATCCTATTGCCTTGCGGCTCATTGTCTTCAATGCTAGTGTCCACTTGATCAAACACCTCGTCGCCTTGAAAATGCCTGTTGCCCATATTAGAATCATGCCTCCATTCATAAATGCATTCAGAACATCTCAGCATCCTTGAAACTCCTGCAACGCATCAGAATCAACAAATAGCAAAAGAAGATTCAGGAAACATACCAGTGCCTCTCCTCTCCGCCATCCAGATGTCCACAATTGCTGTTGATCACACAATCCCATCCACCAGCCACGCCTTTCCGGTCCCTCCATTCTATCGCAGGTATCTCCGTACCTTTCTCCCACTTTATGTACTTGGGAGTATCCGAGAGCGGTAGCCGACGCACGAATTTGCTGATACCACATGTATGTGTCTTGAAATCATCTTCACATATATCTTCCGGCATGTGGCCTGTCAACGCTCTTCCTATAGCGATCATCGATGCAGCGTGAGTGCAGATGAGTATCGCTCTTGATTCTTCATCCGTGGCATCTTCGTGGGAGATGATGTATTCCAAGGCATAGGCGCATCGGTTGTGTAGCGTGGGTACTGATTCGCCAGATGAATATGGGATGATGCTGGGTTTGTAGTCCATATTGTAGGCGGGGAAGAGTGAGCTTAGGAGAGTTGGTGTGGCGGGAGAGGGATGCGTGAAGCGTGCGAGGCCATACCATTCCCCTAAGCCATTGTCTCCTTTGATCTCAAGCCCGCTCCTCTCCACGAACGGCTGTATAGTTTGCAGACATCGGTAGAAAGGGCTGCTATATATACTGGTGATTGAGGGATCTCTGAGCGCAGACAGAGCGGTGGCTAGCTGATGAGATTGATGGACGCCATGCGCTGCGAGAGGGGGGTCAGACGGGATGCCTGTAGGAGAGGGGACATTGGTATAGTATGTCCCAGTATCTGGATCTACTGTCCAATTGCCACGGAACTGTGGAGACGTCAGGCATGAAAGCCTAGCAACAATAGAGGAATGGGTAGCTTACCCCATGTCTGGTCACATAGATGGTCGTGACAACCATCCTCAACTGATCAGCAATGGAGCCGGTGAGCTTGCGGAGAAGATGCGGAGCTTAGGGCTTGATACACTTGCCCCGACTTGAAGCCACCTTGCAGAAGCGCTAATGATACTTTGGCTGTTCATCAGCTGTTTCTGTTTCTGTTTCTGTGCCTTACATTTTTCTTTTTGTTGCCTTGCTGTCCTAGACTGAGGACTGCGTCGATTCGCAACTGCCCTGATTGCCTAGACCGCGCGACACTAGGTTGTTCCTTTCACAATATGCCTCCACATGGTCGACGGCGGCTTTCGAGCTCGACGATTTTCCTCTCCCTGTTCTTTCTCTTCGTGTCTACAGCTTCCGCAGCTTCAGCTGTTTTGGGAATCGATCTGGGCACCGAATACATCAAGGCAGCGCTTGTCAAACCAGGCATTCCCCTTGAGATAGTGTTGACCAAAGATTCGAAACGAAAAGAGACAGCAGCCGTTGCTTTCAAGCCTCTACGGCAACGTGTCAACACAGCTGAATCAAACTCATACCCCGAAAGAGTCTACGGCGGCGATGCGGTGGCATTGTCCGCCAGGTTTCCAAGCGATGTCTATACCAACCTCAAGCCACTCTTGGGGCTGACGCTCAGCGATGATCTGGTATCGGAGTATGGCGGGACGCACACGGGATTGAAGATGGTAGACTACCCAGAGACCGGCACAATTGGATTCAAGAGCGAATGTTTTGTTGGTGAGGAAGAGCCCTGGTTGATCGAGGAGCTTCTCGCTATGGAATTGAAGAACATCAGGGGAAACGCCGAGACTATGGCGGGCAAGGGCTCGACCATCTCAGACGCCGTGATAACGATACCTTCTTTCTACACCGTGGAAGAGAGGCGAGCAATCACATTGGCGGCCGATCTGGCAGGTCTCCGTATTCTTTCTTTGATCAGCGATGGCCTTTCCGTTGGACTGAACTACGCAACTTCCAGGACCTTCCCAACTGTCAATGACGGGGGCAAACCGGAGATACACCTGGTATACGATATGGGAGCGGGCTCTACAATGGCTACTGTACTCAGGTTTCAGGGGCGGGTTGTGAAGGATGTTGGTAAATACAACAAGACCATCCAGGAAGTACAGGTGCTTGGCACGAGCTGGGACAAGTCGCTGGGAGGAGATGCCCTTAATCGCCTTATCCTTGAGGACATGATTGAGAAAATTACATCTTCGAGCCATATGAAACCTTTGGGATTGCAGTCAAAGCACGTCAAATCGCACGGCAGGACAATGGCAAAACTATGGAAGGAGGCTGAGAGAATACGACAGGTCCTGAGTGCTAATACGGAGACTTCGGCGACCATGGAGGGCCTGTACTACGAAGATTACACTTTCAAATACAAGTTGGCTCGCGCTGAATTCGAAAAGATGGCCTCTGTCTACCTGAATCGTGTCCAGACTCCCATAGAAGAAGCTCTGGAGTTAGCAAAGTTGACCTATGCTGATCTTGAATCCGTCATCCTTCACGGTGGCGCTGTTCGGACGCCTTTCGTTCAAAAGCAGTTGGAGGCCATCATCAAGGACTCAGAAAAGATCCGAACGAATGTAAACTCGGACGAAGCTGCTGTTTTTGGTGCAGCTTTCAAGGCCGCCGCTGTGAACCCAAGCTTTCGAGTCAAGGAGATCAGGACTGCAGATAGCGCAGTATATCCAGTCTCTGTGTCCTGGTCAATAGATGGCAAAGACAAGCAGCAGAAGCTATTTGTGCCTACTTCACTGGTTGGTGCTGAAAAGCAAGTGACTATCAAGGCCACTGAGGATTTGCTATTCAGTCTGTCTCAGCAAGTTTCCGAATCCGAATTCCCTGTTTCTCTGGTCAAGACTCAAAATTTGACTGCATCCGTGAAAGAGTTGACGGATAAGGGTTGTACGTCAAGCAACATCAGCACGAAGTTTGCGATTCGACTGAGTCCAGTGGATGGCCTTCCGGAAGTCGTCAGTGGAACCGTGAGCTGCGAAGTCATCGAAGTGGAGACTAAGAAAGGGGGCGTGGTCGAGGGCGTGAAGGATCTGTTCGGATTTGGCTCAAAGAAGGGCGACCAAGAGCCATTGAAAGAGGAGATAGACGCCGAGTCTTCTATTTCAGCTTCAGCATCAGAAACATCCACAGCTTCGTCAGCAAACAGTAAAGCTACTGATGCTATGGTCGAAGAAAGCGCCAAAGACGAGAAGCCTAAGGAGCTGAGGAAGAAGACCGAGACTATCTACATCGGTTTCACAACGGAAACAGCTGGAGAATCGGGTGTCAAGCCTGGGACTCTTCAACGAATGAAGAAGAGACTCACTGCTTTCGATCAATCTGATCGATCTCGAGTACTTCGTGAAGAGACATTGAACAATCTCGAGGGCTATACTTACAAAGTCAGGGATATCCTGGAAGACGAACGTTTCATCGGAGCGTCTACGGAGAAGCAGCGGGACGAGATCGAGACAAAGTCAAACGACGCTAGCATGTGGCTGTATGGTGACGGCGCAGAGGCGAGCCGTGAAACACTCAAAGCAAGACTGGACGAGCTACATGGACTGGTTCAACCAATCCAGAAGCGCAAGGAGGAAGCATCAAAACGTCCCAGCGAAGTCCAAAAGCTGAAAGACGCCATTCAACAAGCAGACACTATGGTGAACGTTATCAAGCTACAGAACGACGCTGAGGTGCTTTCGGCCGAAGCATCAAAGCAGCCGGAGTCAGAGGCGTCAACGTCCCATACGACTACAGCACCTGCTACCTCTACTGACGATTTCGCTGATCTTGATGATGAACCGTCCACCACATCTACCTCTTCCAAGACAGCAGCTCTGAAGGTGCCAGCGCCAAAATTCTCCGAGGACGATATAGCAGCCATTGTGAAGAAGCGGGATGACGCTCAGAGATGGCTTGATGAGAAGCTTGCGGAGCAAGAGAAGCTGTCGCCAATCGATGATCCTGTCCTCATGTCGACAGAGATCTCTGCGAAATCGCAGGAGATCAATGACGCCGTTATGAACCTTCTTACGAAGCAGATGAAACCTCCAAAACAATCGTCGAAGAAGGCCAAGACCACCAAGACCAAGAAGACGACCTCCACCACGGCAACTGCTACTGATAGCAGTACTGTGGAGTCTGGCGGTTTGCCGAAGGGAACGACGGGTCCTTCAGCGGAATTGGAGGTTGAGATCGAGGACCTGGAAGATATGCAGAAAGTGACTCAAGAGGAGATCGACGAAGCAATGGCGGAGCAGAAGTCGAAAGCCGAGAAGACGAAAAACAGTGCGAAGCCTAAAGCTACAAGCAAAGGCAAGAGCAAAGGGAAGGGGAAGACGAAAGGGAAGGACAAGGAGAGACCTGAAAGAGAGTTGTAGAATAGTAGATTAGACTTCTAGCGTGATCTGTATCAAAAGACTTTAGCGACGTGCCAATTGTTGATATGGAGTCCTTCACTATTCAAAATCAGCTCCAAGATCCTTGACCTACTATCACACCAGTAGCCTTGTCTAGCGCCATCTGAATACAATGTCCTCTAGCCGAACACCTCCAGTACATCATCCACTAACATGCAGCACTCGGCGATACGCTGCAAGCTCCATGCCACATAAATCATGCACGAGATTCTAACTCTTCAGCTCGGCCACCGTGCCAATCATCTGGCCACCCATTTCTGGAACACCCAGGTATTTATCTGCTAACCCCGCTCTCCCTATCTCAAGAAGCCCCAAAAGCTTACCGTTCGCTAGGAATCCTACTTTGACTACGATAGCACTCAAGCTCCATCCCCAGTTGATCATGACGTCCATTTTCGCTATGGCGTTGGGCCTCATGGAGAGGAGACGTCCACACCGAGAACACTCATCTATGACCTGAAAGGTGGATTTGGGGGCTTGAGGAAATGGGGCGGTCTCTATGACCAGCAACAAATAGGCGATGGCCAATCGGTGGATCAAGCTAAGGGCGTATGGTACGACTACAGTTCGAAATGAGAGTCATCAATCGAAACGCAAACTGACGCCGCTCTGGTAGAATAGGGACGACAACGTCGTTCTGCACACAGACCCTCAAATCTCCCAATCTGAATACCAACGAAGCCTCGATGAAGGCGCCGCAACAGCAGGCAAGCTAACTACAGAAACAGTCCGCTACTGGTCCGACTTCAATCGCGTCTTCTACCACCCTCGCTCCATCGTACAGATCAACGACTACGAGCTCAACTCAAGCCTTATGCCCTTCGAGGAATGGGAGCCCGGAGAAGAATTGTTCGTGAATATGGACCGAGATGCCGATCTGCTCGACCGAGATGTAAGGGTGTGGGCGGAGGAGTGCGATCAGATGCAAGGCATTCAGGTCTTTACGGGAGGGAATGATGCCTGGGGAGGATTTGCTTCCAAGTATGTGGAGAGCCTAAGAGATGAGTATGGGAAGAGGCCAATTTGGACTTGGAGCATCGAAGAAGAGCAGGGTAAGGGACAGAGCGCCAAGCAATTGCTGAGGACTGTCAACTCCGCGAGGACCATGAATGAGATGGCGACACATGCTTCATTATACATTCCGATATCAATACCACCAGGGCCTCTACCAGAGTATGTACAGCTGAATCGAGACTCGCAATGGCATACTTCGGCTCTGCTGTCAGCAGCATTGGAAAGCATGACCCTGCCTTCGAGGCTACGACCGGATACCCAGAAACGCGGATTGCTTGGAGATATCGAGGCTGCGCTGAATGTGAATGGTAACCAACGCATAGCTCAACTCGAATGTAGCATCATGGATCCGGAAGTTGAGCCTCCCAAACTTACCAACAATTACGGGACTAGAGACGATCGAGCTCCTTCACGTACGAGCCACACTATGATCGAGGAAGATGGAAAATCAATTAAGTCCTACTTCAATATCAGTTTGTCAGACGGAGATCTCGTGTCATCGTCTTCCGTCTCCCGTACACAACGTGCATCTGAACACACCTTTGGTGCGGTCCAGATATTACGAGGGAGAAATGAAAGTTTCAAAGCGGAGGACGCCGACGACGACGGGATCACCTACGCAAGGAAACGGAGGAGATTTGCTGGCTTGACTGTGGTGGAGAGGTTCGTATCTTCCGTATTCTTTCGTCTACTCAACCTACTCACGTGCTTACTTATACAAGATACAATTCACCGCTCGAATATCCACTCCTAGATAGCTTCCCACGGATATTCGCACTACGACCGGACCTTACGAAAGTTGCCGTCAACACCTCACTCTCAACCACCTCTCGGATCTCGAGCCGTGTCAAGGCTTTACAGAAAGTTGTCAGCAGGATGGCTGACCTCGACCAGAGAGAAGCTCTATCCAATGGACTGGGCGAGATCGGAGAAGCCTACGAGGAGGGTTGGAATAGCGGATCTGACGAAGATAGTGATGACTGAGAAGGAATTGACGACATCCGACACGAGGCAAGGCGAGCCGAGACGGTTCACATGGTGTAACGAGTGAGCGATAATAGCTTGGCATGGCTTTGGTAGGTGACTGCTTTCTTGGCTACATATGCGTAGTCGAAGGGAATACGAGGGTGATCTAAGCGCTAAGACCCAAGATGCTGACTTGCGCGGAAAGTCGTTCTATGGCGAAATTTCGACATTTTGCCTGATGGGGTCGCTGAAGGCCTGCTCTGCTCCACGAGCCGCAAGAACAAGCAAAGCTGTACGGGGTAACGATGGTCAACGAACCATTAGCCTTTTAAGCCTTTTCAACGGATCAAAATCCCCATCATGTGGAATCATGCACGTTTATGCAAGTCAGATCTTCTGTGCTACACAAGGGCATACACTGCTGCAAGGATATTGCCTATATGCCATGCCGAGGGACATTCACTCTGCCGTGTGTTGTTGTCAACATGACTGCTTGAATGGCCTGGTGGCAGGAAAATGACTTTGCCATGGCCATCATTCATGTTTGTCGCCAAATCTATTCTTATTCTAATTCTTGGACATTGGTTTGCGTTGCCGGGACGGGCACCCTCGGCACCTGTCGATCACTAACGGGATGCAACATTTGGCTAAAGTAAACTTTACCTACTAGACGTTTGGCAAGTGACATCTAAACAACAATTCTCAAATAGACCTCCCAGTCCGACTCTGCTCGCTAGAAGTTCCTGGAGCGCATAGATGATAGATGCGCAGGAATAACACCATCATGCAGCAACATTGAATTCCTAGTCAGCTTGAGCTGAGCGGACAAGAGCGGAATACAATGCTCCACAATCCAGGTTCCAATGACCGATAAGAAATCGAGATGGAGATAGCGGGGCAAGCTCCCAGCCCCAAGTATATGCAATGGCAAAGATAACCTGGGTGCCCGGTTCGCTTCCGTTGCCTCAACAAACGAGTGAGTACCTGGACACTTCCCCAACTATTGCTAACAAATATACACAATGGCAGATTGTAGGGCCAATGCGTCGCGCACTGAGCAGGCTTCACTTCACTCACGCTATGCTCTCGCTACTGTTCGGTATTGAAGCTCTTCGTAACGGGTGCTGAATACTACTAAATTAGGTTGCTTACCTGCCACTAGAGAACGCGACCCCCCCTGGTCTGGCTCTCCCGTCATGCAGCCTGGATTATCCTACTTTGCCTTAATGCCAATCGCTTAGTTCCGGCCTGCAGGAAAAAAAGAAGGCTAGTACCAAGAAAATCAACAAACACAAACTTTTCTTTACGAGCTCCCACGCTTCCGTCCAGGTGGGATCATAACGTTGCTAGCAAGGCATCGTCATGCATGGCCTCTGGATACGGTGGGGTGGTATGATGCTTACGGATTGATGCAGCTCGTACTTTTATCTCCCAGCCTCTGCCTGCCTCTCTTATTCTCTTCTGTTTCCTTTCTGACGGTCCAGTATTTGGTAGAAGGAACTCGCTCGCTCGCTACGGTTCTTTCGATACTCTCGCTCTGTCGTGTTAGTTGAACATACGTTGCTTGCTTTGATTTACCTACTTTTGTTACAAAGCTTCATCATCATGAAGCTCACACTCACTTCCTTTGCGTTTGCCGGACTTGCTGCTGCTGCTGCTGCCAGAGATGGGATATATCTAAATCCAAGATGGTACCCAGGATGGAACTCCACCACGTATGCTTGCGCCTTGCACGTATTGGCAAGACACTGCTGACCGTCTGAAGTGTTGCCCCTACTGGCGCCCTCGTCTCGTCGACTATCTACACAACCACAACGACATGTCCAGTCACTTCTACTCATGTCTCAGGATCTGTTACTTCCAAAACAACCTTTCTCACTACATCCACCATCATTGTCACCTCATGCAAACAGGGCTGCCCTACCCCAGTATCCTCGACTGAGATTTTTGTGCCTCCAATCTCAGTCCACACAGGCACTGCTCCTGCTCCTCCAGTCTCTGTTACAAAATTTACGGTCCCTACTCCGATATCTGTCACGAAGATCGTGCCTCCTCCGATTTCAGTCTCTTTGGGCACTGTCCCACTCGTGTCCAAGACAATGATTGTCCCGCCCCCAATCTTCCCGAACACTACCATCATCAAAACAAAGAGTGAAGTCGAGACTACCACACCTATAGTCATCGAAACGACTACGATTACCACCGAAATTACAACGACCACCTGTCCAGGTAAGATTAGGCCATGGACATGCTAGATCTATGCACTAATCCAGTGATAGTGACGAGCGTGGTCATAACTAAGAGCGGCACGATAACCACCGTCCCAAAGACTTTGACCTCAACCATTACAATTCCCTCGGTAATTACAGTGCCTGTTACCGCGACGGAAACAGAGAGCGCCTCTCTCGTTACCGTGCCTGTCTACACCACGATTAAGACGACCATCACAACAACAACCTGTCCAGTCACCTTGAAGACCATCTCTGTGGGAACGACCAAGACCGTTATACCCATTACATTGACGAGCACAATCTCATACGTCACGACCACTACCCGTCCCGTGACAACTCCTACTATTATTACCCCCACCACTATCGAGTCGACCCTTTCCGTGCCCCCCGTGGTCATTCTAAGCACTATCCCGGTCCCACCCACAGTCTCCCTCGTCACCATTGTCTCAATAGCACCAACACCTTCAGCTACTCCAATCACCGTGATATCGACGCTTTCTGTGCTCCCTGTGGTCATTCTAAACACTGTCTCGGTCCCGCCTACAGTCTCCCTCGTCACCATCGTTTCAATAGCACCAACACCTTCAGCTACTCCAATCACCGTGATATCGACCCTTTCGATCCCAGCTACCGTTTCGATTACGCCAGTAACTGAGGCTCCTGAGGGGCAGCCAGAAGTACCCGTATCCCCAGCACCAGAGGTCGAGTCAACGCCTGCTCCTAAGATCATACCGACTCCACCTACAGCCGTCGCTCCCGTCGAGACGCCTGCTCCGGCTGCCTCAGAGGCTCCGGAGACAGCGCCTGCTCCAGCTGTCACGGAAGCGCCAGAAGGCCAGCCAGAAGTACCAGTCGGAACGACGACTCCTCCAGCTCCTTTTTCGCCCAGTGCTGCTCCGATTGCCTCATCACCAATTCCGTTCACTGGCGTTGCTGCTATCAACACTCCGGCTACGGCTACTGCTCTGGCTGTTTTAGCCGCCGTTTTGCTTCTGAATTGAATTCCAAACGTCCGATCACGCGGTTTTCTGATAGAGAAGGGTGGCTCGAACTCATCACACCCCTTTGCGGAGATGTTTTTCACGGCCTGGGCGGTGCTCTAAGCTTTTGATCTCGGATTTTGATTTCTTTGACAGAAGAGGGTCTATTGTACCCATGACGTTCCTTTACGAACGCATGATTGATGACTCGAGCGGTACAAATGGCTTGGAGTCCACACTCCTTATAACCTAATTGCTTAATACGTGGCAATGTTTAACCATTGCGGGTTGGGAATACCCTTTTGTGATAATATTAATCGCATGGCATGGAGCAGGTGATGTTCACAATGGAGAGGTCTAGTTCGACAGACAAAATTCATAAAAATTTCGAAAAACGTGGATTTAGCGTGTGCATAAAGCTGTGCAATCCTTGGCATGTTTTTAATTTTCTTTTCCCCCACCATAGTTATACTACCCAGTACCTGCTCTATAAATAACTCTTCTAATCAACCAACCTCACATGAGTGGAGAGCTCTGTTTAAGGCGATTTTAACGCCGTAGGAATCAGCTTAATCGAATCAATAGGGTCGTGATGCAGAGACACCCCCTTTCCTTAGAAAGACACCCTTTATTTCCTTACCTTAGATTGACACCCCCCCCCAAATCCGGTTAGTGGCCGCGGGCACCGCAAGAAAATAGGAACAACACCAAATGGCACGTCTGGGGGTAAGGGGAGAACTGGTATTTGCTAGTGCTAGGTACCTCAGGGCTATGTACACTGCTGCCAAGCAACTAGGCGTTGGCCGGGTGCCCCGATTCGACTCCGCAGCAATGCAGCCGCGAATTATTCGGGCGACGCGGGCGTATGGTAGCAATGGAGGGGGCAGCGATGGGGTATTTATAGGGGGCATCTATAGGGGCAGCAACGGCCATGTATATGTAGGGGCAGCAATGGAGTATACATAGCCCATTACTGCCCCTACACATGGCCTATACATGCGCGTATACATGGCTATTGCTGCTCTTATGTATGGCCCATACATACGCGCATACATAGCCATTACTGCCCTCATATATATGTGGCCATTGCTGCCCCTACATATGGCCCAATCCTATATATACATGGCCGTTGCTGCCCGCATACATGGCCATTGCTACCCCGACATATACATGGCTGTTACTACCCCCCCATTACTACGCCTGACTACAATACGCCCGCGTCGCCTGAACAACTCGAGGCTGCATAAAGAATACGAACAAAACCACAATACTATTGAACCAGCGCCATTAGGAATCGAACCCAATATGATATATATTGAAACCTAGTAAACGACTTATAACCAATAGGCGTCCGGCCCCCGGATAGGAATATTTCGGGAGATTATCTTAGGGGTTTCGAACCAGTATTACCGGGCGTAAAGGATTTAAAACCTACGACTAATAACGCTACTAAAGAATACGAATAAAACTAGAACACTATTAAACTAGCGCCATTAGGAATCGAACCTAATATAATATATATTAAAATTTAATAAACGTGTATTACTACGGTACCCGCGGCCATTAACTAAATATAAGGGGGTATCTATCTAAGGAAATAAAAAATATTATTTTAAAGAAAGAGGGTATAATACCTAAGGCCGCTAGCGTAGAGCTAGCGGCTTAGTAATAGTATAAAAGACGTAAAGTAGTTACGGGGTTTATTACTAGGTAGTTTTTAAATCCTAGATTTAATAATAGAATTAATCTTTAAAGATTCTAATAAAACGGGGGAATACTAACTCGATATAGGATTATTAAAAATTAGAACCCCGCGATACTAAAGTTAGAACCCCGTATTAATAAGTAACAATATTATAAAGGTAGCGGGGCGTAGGTGTATATAATATATTAATATTTTTAACGGGGCGTAGGTATATATAATATACTACTACTTTATAATTATCTCTCTTTTTAGGCCCTAGTCCCTAGGTACTTAAATATTTTAATTAAAAAATACTTATTAAAAACCTTTAAACTCTTAAAGAGAAATAAAGGAAAAGAGTTATTTAATATAACGGCGTTACCGTAGCGGTAATTTAAGTATAAGACTACGTACCTAATCTTATAGTATATATAGTACTAGTTACGGAATAGTATTTAGTTAAATAATCGAAGTTTATTAAAAAACCTTTAACTCTATTAGGGGATAAGGAAAAAGAATTTTCTAGTTTATATTATCGGTCCTATAGCGCTAATATTTAATACTAGTCGCGGATCGATATAAAACTATTTCCTATAGTACTATTATATAGTACTAGTAGCGGAAGAGTAATACTACTAAACTACCTCTACTATATAATAGTACTAGTAGTAAATGAATAATATATTTATAAAACTATCTCTACAGTGTTAATATATAGTAATAATAGTTAAATAAGTAATATTTCTTTCGTCCCTATAGTACTATTATATATAATAGTAGCGGAGCGAAATTACATACACTGTCGTTCCTATAGCGCTTATAATACTTGTAGTAAATATAGTATATTAGATTATTCCTATAGTACCTATAGTATTAGTAGCGGAATAGCGGTAGCCACCCTTACTATATACTCCTACTATACTATAAAAATACTAGTAATAAGGTACTATATATAAACGGTGTAGCCCTAATATTATACCCGGAGATTAGTAATAATATAAATACTATAGTAACGGTAGTAACTATTAATAAGAGTAAAGTAACGGAGCGGAGGCGCGTATCGACGTATAATAACACTAAGGTACTTAGCGCGACGGTCTATTATATAAATAAACTCGCCCGTTTATTATTTTCTCTCTTCGTAATTTCTTTAGCCTCTCTCGTATATTATTACTCTAACTCTATAATAGTGTTCTAATATCGTAATTAATATATAAATAATACTCTCGTTATATATAACTTTCTTCTAACTTTATAAATAACTCCTATTTACCGATAGTATTAGTTTATTTATATTAATTTATTTTAGATATAAATATACTAGTAAATATAACTAGTTCGCTATTAGCGCGGTTACGCGATATTAATTATAATAATAATTTATTATACTTCGTCGCTCCTTTACCGGGTCTACTTTTATAATTTTAACGATAATTATATTCGAGGTACGTCCCCTCCTTATACGCTCTATTATATTAATCGCTACGGAATCGATTATTATATAAAGGTAAGTTATGACCGTAAGCTCTAAAATAGTATATATTAATAATAATAAATCCCTAAACCTTTCTAAAGGAAAGTAAAGAAATTTATATATTAATATACTCGTATCGGTAATAAGACTCCTAAAGAAGAATATAAATATAAATTAATAAGTAAAGAAATTACCTAGTAGCGTAAAGTATATAATAAGATAATAATAACTAGTAGGTAAACTCCTACTATAATTACTAATTTATAAAATTAATTAACGGCGGTAAATTAGCGTATTAAGGAATTAAAGGCGATAAATAAAGTTCTCGAAGAAAAGATCGAGAGTTTCCGTTAGTATAAACGGGACCTAGAAAGTCCCGAGGAAGATAATATCCTTAAGGACTATATTAAAGAGACTACGTTTTCTTCTAGTAATTCCGATAATAACTAAATCTTTCGTATAATATAATAGCGATATCGAATTCTTTTTTTCTTAAATCGGCGCTAGTTAAGCTTACCTAGATATATTATTTAATAATATATTTTAGATATCTATATAAACTATATTTAAAATAAAAATATTCTTATAAATACGATATCTTATCGTTATCGTATATAAATAGTTTAATAATAAATTAAATTTAGTTATACCTCAAAACTATATAATAAGGTTATAAATATAAAGGAGAATATCCGTTATATAAATATTAATATAAAAATAATAATATTTACTTTTAACGTCGGCTCCGTTTACTCCGCCTTATTATCTTATACGACTAGGTAACCTCTTTAATTATATTTATATATTTATATTTACTACCCGCCTATTTAAAGATTTTAATTAATTTATTAATACTAGTAAACTCTTCGTCTAATAACTATTAATTATATTCTTCGCCTTAACTAGTTTATTTAACTTTATACTAGATACCTTCTTTATTCTTAATTTTATTAATTACCTTTTCTACCTCCTATAACTTATTATTATTAATAAATTCGGGGGTTTATATAAAAGATTCCGCCGTATTAATATAGTCGCGAAGATAATATAATTTAAGTAACGATATATAAAAGGTATTATAGATTCTATACGTAGAAGGTAGTAGTAGGCGGTAAGTTTATACTCCTATTTTATTAATAATCCTAAAGGGCCCTATAAACTTATAGGATAATTTCTTATTTAGGCGCTTTTACTTTAGGTTCTTTATTATTAATATAATTAAATCGTTAACTTTATAACTTTATAGTTTATATATTTTATTATATTATTTAACTTAATATTCGGTAGCGCTTTAAAGGCGCTTTATAGCTTTATCCTTTAGAGTTTATAATTATTATACTTTATTATTTATAACTAGTACCCTTCCTTCCTTAGAATCGTCCTCGACCTTTTAACGGATTTTAGGATAATAACCGTATATACGGAAAAATAACGTCGTTCCGACGGCGGCGCTCTAATTATTATTTATTAAGAATTCTACTATAAGTAGTAATCTAGCCTAATTAATTTATTTATTATTAGTAAATACATATAAATAATACTTTAGTACCTAATTTTAGCGCTTTATCTACCTATCCGTTTAAGGGTAAAAAGTAGTACTTAAGCGTCGTTTAATTTTCGAATAAAAATATATAACTGATTAGAAAGCGCTCGTAAAAATAAAGCCTCTATCGCTAACGATATTATTAAGTATATTATAGCGGTAAATAATTTTAGAATAAAATACTTCCGCTAGCTAAACGGTATCGATTTTAATAATTATAAATATATACCTAACTATTTTTATAAATCGATTTATTACGATAAAGATAATATTATAGACGGTACCTCTATATTTACTAGGCGATAAACTAGTTATAAAATCTATAGAAATTTCCTTCTATAATTAAATAGTAATAGGAAGCGAATTTAATTCGCTATATAAGCGATATCGCGGCGCCTTCGTCCGTTAATATATATCGTAAGTTTTAATATAGTCCGTAACTTATTTTAGGCTACCCTCCTAGAAAAATTTTCGGGTAAATAATTTATACGACTTCGTAGCGCTAAAGTAACCTATTAAAGAATTATTATAATATCTCTTTATAAACTCTTCCTTTAGAGCTTTATCCCTTAATATATAAAGGCGACCGTTATATCTTAATAATCCCTCGGAGTCTATAATTTATATTTTATTCTTTATATAACGGCGGTCCTTTAACGTATTCGCTCTAGTTCGAAAAGAGTTTATTTAATTATTATAGGTTTATAATTCCCGAATTAGCGTTTTAATAGGTCTTTTAGGATTATTATATATAGTTTCAGGTACTATTATAATATCCCGCCTTAAAATTACTATTCTTAACTTTATAATTTAAAAAGTAGGGATTATAATTACCCTTACTTCTTTATCTCCTTCCGATAATTAACCGCTAGTCTAAAGAGTAAGTTTATTCTAAAGTATTAATAATAATTTAGTATTTAACGGCGATACTCCCTTATAATTAAAGCGCCGCGACGATATATTAATAGGATTTAATTTTCTAGCCCGATAAAAGATTTTAAAGTTATAGGTAGTTAACCTAAATACTTAACGGGCCTATTTAAAATTTAGCTCCTTCTACTTTATAAAACCCTTTAAGTTATTATAATTAATCTAGATTTTAATATAATAGGGGCTACCTTCTAGGTAGTATCGTTATTATCTTATTACCGCTACGATAACGAGTAATTCTTAATTATAGGTCTTATAGTTTTATTCTAGAGGATTTAATTTCCGCGACTAGAACGTTATAGGGCGCTAATAATCATTCTTATTTTATTATAATAATATAAAGTTAAGACTAAAGTTAAAAGTATCCGTCTTTATACGTAATTATTTAATTAGATCGTAATAGCGTAGAAAAGGCGCGTTTATAAATATATCTCGTAAGATCTAAAATACTTCCGTAACGCCGTTTATTTATTTAAACGGATTTATTTTCTTATTTACTTTACTACCCTTAAGTAGGCTAGTAAACGGCGTAGTTATATTAAAATAATTATAAATAAACCGCCTATAGAAGTTAACGAAACCTAAAAAGACTTATACCTCCCGATAAGTTTTCGGTTAAGGTTATTCCTTAATAATCCTAACGCGTTCCGAGTTTATAACTACTTTATTAATAAATATAATAAAACCTAAGAACTCGACCGTTTCGGTATTAAATTAATACTTCTTAAGGTTAATAAATAACTAGAATTAACGTAATTATCGGCAAGTCCGGAAACCCCGATTTTTACGCATTTTGTACCGAAATTGTACAAAATACTAGAAATGCGTATCTGCTCATGTCCCGCATTCTAAGCACATTATGCACCGATTAAGCAGCGATATTATACCGATTTTGTAACTTTTTTTTTTTTTTTTTTTGAACTTTAACTTTTTATAGTATCTAGACCAGGGCCCCTATGTAGGAATATAAATATCTTACTAAATCCATTTTTAGCCTAGATTCCGAATTTTTAATTAGATTCTTACTAGCGTTACCCTATAGGGCTATAAAGTTATTTCTAGGATTAAGTTTAGCGCTCCCGCGCAGACCTTAACTCTAACTTAAAAATCTTGGCGCTAAGATTTACCAAGGCTGCAAAATGCGCATTTTGCACCGATTAAGTAGCGATTTTACAGAACTGTTTTTCCGGACTTACCGATGATCGTTTAAGTATTTACTTAATATACCGTTAATACTCCGCCGGATTAATACTATAAATTAGGATATTATCTAGATATATTACGTACATTATATCTATTAAACTTATAAACGTACGGTTAATATAAACTTAAAACGTCGCCGGTATATTAGCGAGCCTAAAAGGTATAACTAAATATTCGAAGTAACTATAGCGAGTTCGGAAAATAATTTTTTATTTATTACTTTCTTTAATCTAGATCCTATAATAAATATCCTTAAGGTTTAATTTTATAAAGATTTTAAAACCGTATAAGCGGTTTAATATCTCGGTAATTAAGGGTAGTAGGTATTGATTTTTAATAATTACCGCGTTTAAGCCCCGGTAATTAATATAAAGATATAATCTATTATCCTTTTTAGGTATAAAAAGAATCGGTACTTTAGTTAAAAAGATTAAATAACGGATCTAGCTCTTATAAAGTAAGGATTTTAAGTAACGCCGAAGCTCCGATAATTTAGTTTAAAATAAATTATAAAGAGGCTTATAAGGCGGTTCTTTATTAATTTTTATTTTAATAATATAATCCCCCTATTTAAAAGTAGGTAGGGTACTCGCTTTTTTATTAGAAAAAATATTATAAAACCCTATAAATTCCCTAGGAATCTTTAAGTTAAGAAGTTCTTTTTATTCGCCTTACGATACCGTAGTATATATAACCGCGAATATATTCGGTTCGTTTTTAAAACTACTAGTAAATTTAGCCAGTTCTTTAATTTATAAATTATTAGAATTAACTTTAAACCGCTATTAGTCCGCCTTAAGATTAATTAATATCTTTAATTAACGTAATCTAGATATACCTAGAATAACGTTTAAATCTTTAAGGTTTATAACGTAGAATAAAGTATTATATTTACGCCCTTAACCTTAATTATCGATTATTTAATAATCTAATTAATACGCGTTATAGTAATATATACTTTATTTATTAATTACTTTAACTAGCGGTAAAGTAGTATTATAAGGTTCTAAATTATTTTTAATAACGAACCGCTATAAGATTAAATTAATTTACGCTCTTAAATTAATTAAGGTAATAAATTATTTAACTTTATTTTAGAGGGTAATTTAACTCTTAAAAAGAATAAAAGAGTATACTTTTATTAATCGTTTTTCTTACCCTTCTTCCGAGGCGTAAATTAGGCTTAATTATTTTTTATTAATACCGCGCCGACGTATATAACTAATTTATTTATATCGGGATATCTAGGCTTAATATAGCCTTCCGTTCTATAATAATAATAAATAATTTTATTATACGAAGAATTAATAGTATTAATTTTATACTTATTACCCTTCTCCTTTAAATACACCTATTTAATACTATCGCCGGCGTTAGGCTTAGTAATTCGGTTTATTATAAATTTTCCTTTATTAGGGTTCTTTAGTTAGGAACCCGAATTAGAATTAAAATCACCTATTAACTATATATACTCTAGATTCTTTTCTTATATAATAGCCTAGGTAAGAATTTCTTCTCTTTAAATAAATATATTATTAATATTAAGAATCTTATTTTTAAATTTAGGTTTAAATTTAACTAAAAAGAAATTTACCCTATACTCCTCCGAAAACGGGGGTAATTAGGTCTTTATTTCTTTAAAGTAGGCCTTAAATAACGATACCTTTTAATAAAGTTATTATTTAACTTCCTCCTACTTCTTATAGGCGAGGAGATAATAATTAACTAAATTTATTATTAAATTAAAAAGAAACTTCTTAAAAAAACTAAACGTAATACTAGTTAAATTATATAAATCGTAGTATTTATACTACTACGTTAAAGGGTTACCTTTTAACGAGTCTATATAATATACGATCCTTAAATAATCGGTAGTAAAATACTTAAGATTAATTAAAAATTTAATGTTTACGTCGCGGAATTAACGTAAATATTTACCTTCGCTCGTACCTTTATAAGAACGTATTTTATTAAGGCGTAGCGTTTTCGCCTTAATAAGAATATCCTTATTAAATATAGTTAAATTTATTATTATTTTACCGGTAGGTGTAATAATTAAGGGACTTTTATTATAAATAATAAATTCCGCTAGCGCTCCGTTAACGGGTATAAAAATAGTAGGATTACGTAGTCTTTAATTTTAAATTTATAATACTCTTAACTCTTATTATTATTTAAGGCGATGGTTTTCTTCTTTAGTAACTTTAAACTATATATTTAAAGTCTCTTCGGGGGTAATAATACCTTCGAATTCGTTACTATCTTTACGGCGGGGGTCGTCGGAGAGGGCTTAATTAATATTATTATCGCTAAATTCTTCTAGACGTCCCGAGGTTAAACTCGATATTATAACGATAATAAACCTTTTCCTTAGAAAGATTTAAGAGATTAAAATTATAATATTTAAGGCCGTTAGCGTAGAGCTAGCGGCTTAATAATAATATAAAAAACGTAAAGTAGTTACGAGGTTTATTACTAAATAATTTTTAAATCCTAGATTTAATAGTAGAATTAATCTCTAAGGATTCTAATAAAACGGGGGAATATTAACTCGATATAGAATTACTAAAAATTAGAACCCCGCGATATTAAGGCTAGAACCCCGTATCGATAAATAATAATATTATAGAGGTGGCGGGGCGTAGGCGTATATAATATACTAGCGCCTTTAACGGGGCGTAGGCGTATATAACGTATTACTACTTTATAAAGAGTATCTCTATATTAAGAAAGAATACGAATAAAACTATAATATTATTAAACTAGCGTTATTAGGAATCGAACTTAATATAATATATATTAAAACCTAGTAAACGATTTATAACTAATAGGCGTCCGGCCCCCGGATAAAAACATTTCGGGAAATTATTCTAAAGATTTCGAATTAATATTACCGGGCGTAGGGAATTTAAAACCTACGATTAATAATATTATTAAAGAATACGAACAAAACTAGAATATTATTAAACTAGCGTTATTAGGAATCGAACCTAATATAATATATATTAAAATTTAATAAACGTATATTACTACGGTACCCGCGGCTATTAATTAAATATAGGGGGGTATCTATCTAAAGAAATAAAAGATATTATTTTAAAGAAAGAGGGTATTTCTATATTAGAAAAGAATACGAATAAAACTATAATATTATTAAACTAGCGCTATTAGGAATCGAACCTAATATAATATATATTAAAATTTAGTAAATATATATTACTACGGTACCCGCGGCTATTAACCGGATATAGAGGGGTATTTATTTAAGGAAATAAAAAGTATTATTTTAAAGAAAGAGGGTATCTCTATATTAGGAAAGAATACGAATAAAATTATAATATTATTAAACTAGCGCTATTAGGAATCGAACCTAATATAATATATATTAAAACCTAGTAAACGACTTATAACTAATAGGCGTCCGGCCCCCGGATAAGAATATTTCGGGAGGTCATCTTAAGGGTTTGGAACTAGTACTACCGGGCGTAGGGAATTTAAAACCTGCGGCTAATAACGCTACCAAAGAATACGAACAAAACCATAACACTATTGAACTAGCGCCATTAGGAATCGAACCCAATATGATATATATTGAAACCCAGCAAACGTCAGGACCCAATAAATAGGATCGAAGATATCAGGGGTTTAAAACCTGGCCTAGGCCCTGCCAAACCGAGTAAACCTACTACCTATATTTTAAGCCTCATAACTCAACGAATACTTTTTCAATCTATTTAATCTCTACTGCGATAGAAGCGCCTTGAATAGAGCTCTCTACTCACATAAGGTTAGTTGATTAAAAGATTTATTTATAGAGCAGGTACTAGGTAGAAAGGGGTCACCCCCTAACCGTCCACTCGTAGGGCTGAAGCCCGCAGACCCCCGAAACGGCGCCTAGAACCCGCCTTTCGGGGACTGAGCCGAGGTTTTTTGGGGATCGGTCTTGTCGCCTAAGCAGCGCGCTCTAGGGCGCCGTTTCGGGGGTCTACGGGCTTCAGCCCTACGAGTGGACGGTTAGGGGGGTGACCCCTTCTAGTATAGCTGTGGTAGGGGAAAAGAAAATAAAAAAATTGCCAAGGATTGCACAGCTTTCTGCACACGCTGAATATTGAACTGTGCTTGCTTGTGAAGGCACCGAATGAAAGCTTTTGAGTGAGAGAATGGAGCAAAAAGCACTCAGAGAGGGAAGTTTTGGCGCAGACCCCTGCTCGAGATGCAACAAGTGTGCCCAATATTTTCAAAGACGAGGTCTCAATTATTTGATCTTCAAATTGTCATAGAATAGCATTTCTCGAGTAATACGAGCGTCAGCCTTGCAATTTCTTCGAATTACCATGGATGCTCTTTGTTTAGCGTTCAAGCCCTAGAGCGGACGGACCAAAAGTCGCCTTGAAGCTCCCCGCAACGCCCCGAAGGTGCCGCTCTGTAGGCGTCATCCCGCGCAGCAACTTTTGTCCAGTGAGTAAACATATTTACATGTATAATGATAGTCACAAGATGTCAACGGCAAAGAGACGACGGGGAAATTCGCTCCATCTTGAGCTCCCCAATGGACGGGCAGAAGAGCTACCCCCGATTGATGCGGTCTTTCTCATCCTCTTCGACGTCAAAGCTGGGTAAGCTTACTCGAAGACAAGACGAAATTGGGCAATAGCTGAGCATTTGGCAGATACACGATAGCCTGGAAGGAGTCGATACCTGGGTGTACGTTGGTCCGGCCGTGTCTCCTAGAAGGACGCTGCTGATGGCTACTAGTAGAGCTGAATGAGAGTGTTGAATTTAAGAGTCTACCGTCCGGGTTGCACAATGTGCAAGAAGACCTCATGTATGACTCCTCCAGACCTACAAGGGGTAGGGTTGACAAAACAAAAGATACTTCGTCCACGACGGCGGCTACGCAGGCATCAGCGCCTTCATCAACGAGCCAGCCGAGGAAGCAAACCGCAATGCGCTTATGCTTGCTGTTGGTGTGCTGGTACCATTGAGCGCTGGAAGATTGGGCAAGAGCTGGAAACATGCGGAGGGGTTGAAGGAGCTGGCGAAGTAAGCAGAAACTTCCTGTCTTCAGACTTGTCGCTAAAGCTGTGATAGAACGCTCTCCAAAGACCCTGCGAAGACCCAACCACTGGAAGACTACTGGGAAGCACATCATCTACATAAGCAGGATGGGCAGGACTCTGGTGAAAGCTCGCCCTCAGTCGACAAAGCAAAGAGACGGCAGAGTCAGTCATCTCCCAATGACCAGGTACGCACGCGCAAACGTGCAGTTACCTCTGCTTCGGCACTCGCACCTCCAGGACAGTCATTGTCACCTCACCATCCGGCGCTATCCTTACCGACCTTCCTTGATACCTTTGGACCTTTGATATTCCCTCTATATAAAGCAGCGTTGTTACGAAAAAGAATACTGCTTGTGGGCCAGGCACCAGTTGAGCTGGTTTGTAATTTTGGTGTGCAGCATGTCTCAAGGCTACGTGGACGGGCTAATTGAGACTTACAGTCTATGATATTTCTATTTTGTCAGGAATCCCTTCCTTTGTCTCCGACCTTCTTCCCCTAGAGCCACTTCCGACCCGGCTTCATCCACTTTTCGCGATAGGGGTTCACGATGTGCAAACCCTTGCCGAGGGCTCTCGAAATCAACCACCCGCTTCCAACCTTACTGACGACGGAATGGGCTACGGTTGGGTAGCAAATACCACGGACGACGTTCTCTCAATGAAAGACCATCTCTACGACACCCTCATTACAATCCCTCCCTCCTACACCAAACAAGCAACAGAGAAAGTCTGGCCCCGCCTCCAATCGAAGCCTGGAACAGAAATCAGAGCCACTCAACGAGACCTCCGCCGCTACCATACGCTCCGTCGCGAATTGCGCCGAATCGATACCTCTCATTCTTCTCACACATCGCGCCATTCCAATCATGAGCCTACTTCTGACCTCCCCTTTGAGAACACACAAGAGACTTACGATGACGCATCTTCGACTCTCGATGCACAGCTCGCCGAACCGCAATCGTGGTCCGCGCTCGCTTACAACAGCTTCATGTGGTGGGCATCCGCAGGCGAGAAGCGCACAGACTTGGACGAAGAAGAGGAACATGATGCAGCGCTCCTACAGCATTTCGATGCCAAGTGTAGTGAGCATTCACCTAGCAGACCGAGATCGGCGAGGAAGAGTCCGGGGAGGAGTCCAGGTATGGATGCTATGGATACTCACCAGCCTGCCGCGTTGGAGATGCGGATCGTGGCATACTTTCATCGGCTGACTACACTCATATTGAAAACATTATCGGACATCGTAGATGCATCTGATTACGAGGAAGACGACGAGGAAAACACGGGTAGGAATGGGGATACGCAACCTCTTACCAAGAGCGCTAAACATGGTGAAGAGACGGTATTCATCAGCAGCGAGGATGTGAGCCGGATGGGACTGGACATATGGAGTGAAAGCGATCGGGAATTCGTGAAGGAATTGGTCGCTTTCTACTGGGGCAGGAAGGCGGATGTAAGAGGTGGGAGGGTTGAGTGCTGTGGGGTGAGGATATGCTGATGAGTAGGGGTGACTTGTATGCATTTGACGCTCGCCTGATCTGTATTAACACCTTTCCCAAGCATGAGCCTATGATCTTTGCGTGAATTATCGTGCTTCGCAGTCCATAGCCTTTTCGTCTCGAACGGCACCATGATCAGCCAAAGCAGCTCTCAATGGCAATCTGGGCGCGGCGTGTCTTTCCTTTTCGCATGTTCAGCCAGCCACCATCACGTTTGCGTAGATTGCAGGTGACAAGACAATTCTCGGGATTGGTTGGGCGCCGAACAAGTACCTGGGTGAAACGGTCGTGGCTGCTAATGCAGCTACATGCGGTCCAGACTCGAGATGTTCCTGCTTTTGGTAAGACAACTCACAATTCTCGAGGCTCAGCCAGCTACAGAACATGTGAATGCCTCGACCCGGCCAATGTAGGCTCAACGTTGGCCATTTCCCAAGGATAGGATCTCGACCGCTCTTTGGTGCCTTCACCTCGCCTTGGCGGCCCTCATCAAACGGACCCTCAATCTCTCATGCTTTTATATAATGGTGCCTGTTCGTCCTTTTTCTCCTTCCTACTCATTACACCGTCTTTCGCGATACATTGACACCTTCGGCCACCTCCAAATAAGATGGCCCCAACCGATGAGCAAAATCTACGGTCACTGCTTGAAGCTCAAGAGAGAAGAGACAGTGCGCCCAATGTGACTAGCAATGTCGTTGGGGAGATCAAAAGCTCCCTCATTTTCCGGTACAGCTGGGAGCAGCTCCTCATGTCTGCGCCAACAGCTCTAAGCTGAAAGGGTGGCAATTATGTCGCCGCCGGTACCACAAGGGAAACAGCGCAATTGAGTGAATCGTCAGGAGGTTTCAAATATCTCACCTAACCTCCTTCCAAAGCCGCTCGTGGACCAAATATTGACAGTGGTGGATTTTGCAGGGGTATTTTTCTAGTAGCGAATTTGACCGAGTGTGTCGACGAGGGGCGAATGGCACTCATAGAGACAGAAGCAGGGTTGAATCGTATAAACTAGCTCTCTAAGGTCACCATGAACAAGGTTCACAGCACGAAACTAGACTGGGGACATCATCGAGTTTTTAATTGTTCTCCAATCGGCAAAGCGAATGCTGAAACCCTTGATGAGCCAGCTCCAAACTGGTACAACAGATTGCTATAAGACCGCAGTGAAAATCGACCAGAAGTTCGAAGACTGGCTTCTCAGCACTTGCGAATTGTACGCTGCGTGCGTGCAGAAAATTCAAGTGACCAAGAAAAGCAAGCTTCTACCGATATTGTTGCGGCAGCCGAGGGTAGTAGGCTCGATTATCAGGCTGCTGGTAGAATTGACGTCGCGTAGCCGAGAAGGTATGTATGCCTTCTAAGCTGCCAATGTACTCTACACGTCTTACATATTCTCGGATTCCAGCCTATCTACTGGCCCAAGTCCAGAAATGCTCAACCAGCTCTTCCAAAGCCCAGAAGTGGCAGCGTGATTTTGCGTCTCAATACAGCGCAGCAATTCGGCTCTACTCAATCGCCAAAGCACTGCCTGGCTGTGCACCTAATGATGTCAGCTCGCAAATGCCTCCCATTCAGAGCAAATGCTGATCACCATTTTAGGTTCCTTTGATGGTAGACATGGATTTAAACCGCCCAAACGTCGACATGAAATCTGTATCGGCGAATACTACGCTCGACCCTGCTACAAGCAGGCTTGTGACCACAGCAGCAAATTTTCACCAATATTCAACCAACGTATGATAAATCTACGGAGCTCTCAGTGGACCAGGAGAAGAAGTTGGCGCACATCGGCGCCCAATTGTTGAAATTGTCGACATTAAACTATGCTATGGTCAGTCCACTGTTGCTACTATCAGAGCTCGTTGCTAATGCCCACAACCCGGTCTTCTAGAAAGACGTCAAAGCACTCCTCTTCGAACTCATCAAAGTCATCATCACCATGAAAAAGCAAATCGTCAACCTTGTGCGCGGCTTCAAAGCCATCGCCACATCTATCGATATCCTTCTCAAAATTCACTTTAGCCCAGTCATCGACGCGCTCATATCCTCTGACTCTGGCTCTGACTCTGGCAATGGGAGCATGGAGATAGGGGCATACGAACTACTGGATATGCAGAGATCGGTATGTCTAATTATCCACGATCTTCGTGTGTTCATTTCATTCACAACTTGGATAGAATATTTTCAACGCCTTCCCAATCGTACGCTCTCACAATGGCATCTTCGCCGACATTGCCAGCATGTAGAGCAATTTGTCCAGGGATAGCGTGATGCCGGGTGTGGGTATGTGTGATTAGCTGAGCATGATGTCTGACTAAAGGGAGAATCTAAATGACCTGAAATGCAAGGCAAAAAATTGCAGCGATGGGTGGGAGATGCTCAGAAGAGGATCAAGGAGACTGCTATGGATGTGAGGCTGAATCGCCATAGCTCCACAGTATTAGAGCCGGGGATGCTGACAAGATATAGAAGCGGAGAGAAACTTCCGACAATATGAGGTCTCGTGTGGACCAGATGGTCAAACTTACTAAGGTGCTTCCACCACCGTCGCTTCCGGTCATGCAGGCAATTCAGGATGGAGGGAAAGAGGCCAAGGATGCGGCTGTTGCGGCGATGGAGGCTCAGGCTAAGGCGGCACCGTATGCGCGTTTTGGTATGTATCCATTCATGGGTGGTCTGGCAGAATACATGCTGACTGCAGCATAGCTATAAACCCCAGCATTGATGCGTGATGTGGCTGTGGCGAGGTGTACCGAACTCGAAAGGCAGGCTCGAAGGTATGTCCTGACTTGGAGGTACCCGGGGGCTTGCAGATCCCAATTGACTCGGCGACACCTGCTGGCTATCTCGTTGAGGTCGCCTCTCCGATCGCCTTCCTGTCGAAAAGCCGGAATCGGGCGTGGATTGAGATCTCTCGATCGCTCGAATCAGGTCGGTAAGGGGAGGGGTCATCATGTCCTGGATCTTTCGGATTCTCTTCTTCAGATCCTTCTTCCTCACGTTGATCTTTTTATTTTGGTATTAAAAGCCTGGTCTTTCTTCTGAAAAGCATTCTCCCTCTTCTCGAAAGCATCGTCCCTCTCTTCTAACCGCTTTTCCCGCTTCTTCAATCGTTCCTCTCTATCTAGGACCAATGCTTCTCTTTTATCTAGAGCATCCATCCTCGTCGCGATCCACGCGATTTGCCCATCAAAGTCAGACATGATGACTGTGATGTAGCAACCACCTGATGCGGCTGTGAAGTGTAGAGATGGTCGGTGCTTGACTTGAGTACAGTGCTGTGGTCTCTTCTGGTGCGATCAGAGAAGCTGGTGAGGTGAGCAGATTTGGGGTGTCAACTTTTATTGGTTGCTGACGCTTTCCAATTCGATGAATATCATTCGAGAGTCATTTTGTATTTTTATTCAGGAAGCTGCGACTGTTTCCATCGTTAGCGGGACTGGGCTTCATAAGATTGAAAATTCTGGGTTGAAGCGAGCAGAGCATTCAACTTTTTATCAAGACGTCGCATAATATGTGCAATACAACAAATTGTTCTATAAGTAGGCTGTTATATTGCGTGGCAGTGTTGAAAATTATAGAGCCTGGAAATTTGAATAAACGGACCTAGTAAAGTAGAAAGGCTACCTATGAGCGCTGAAATTGAAACATGACCGGACGATATTGAAGCTGTGTTTGTAGTCATGCTGTGCTATTTTGCTGCTTGAGGTCTACCAGTATTGGGAGCTGACGGTATCCCGTTTGGAGGGGAAGATGACTATATATCACTAGCATTGAAATTTTCAACCGCGTGCATTTGAAAGAAAAGCCGGCTTCGAGCCCTGAAGCATCATCAATACTCAACAATTTTCACCTTCTCCAACAGACTCTCCGGGAGTTCCTCTCTCTTCACGATGCCAAGTTGCAGCACGTCTCCCCAGAAAAACATTGCTCGCTCCTGTGCATAACCCAAATAGTCAAAGTCTTCTTCATCGTCGCCCTCTTCTCCAGGACGATTGTCGTGCGCGTCCTCGGCTACTCCTGAAATTTCTGGACTGAGCGGGTCCGAGTCAAAATGACCTTTAGGGGTCAGACTGTCGGCATCCTCGGACTTTGGAGAACTGTTCTTCGCTGCCTCCAAAGCCTTGTCCATGCCAGGGACCTTGGCTTGGACAATGCCCCATGCGACCCATTGTGCTGAATTTGCCACGCGCCAGAGACGAGTCTCGTGTAACAGTCGTTTGATTTCACTTTCCAGGTTCTCGTCCCTTTGCTTCTCTTCCTCCGCTATCTGGGATGGAGGTGCTCGGCTATCGAGCATAAAGGAAGAGATGGAGCTGGTGGGGCCAGATGTAGCTGGAGACAAGATAGGCTGGGTCTGGATTGGAGGGCGATGCTGGATGTACGCTTTGAGGAAGCGATATTGCTCCTCGGGTGTTGGATACCGCTTTTCGTGAAGTGCATGAGATTTTGACCCATGATAATCGTAGCACCACCTATAGAAATTTCCCTCAGTCAGCGTTCCTATTCATAGCTTGGAATTGTCTTGATAGAGGCGCAAGACGTGTTTGCTCTCGGATACTTTAAGGGATATAATGCTGCTGAAGGAATCGCACTAAAGACAGACTTACTCCGTGAAATGGTTGGCAAATTCTAAGCCTGGCATATTGGCTGAGGCATATTCAAAGTCGATCACGATCAACTGCTTGTGCTCATTTTGCGGTAGCAGCAGAGGGGATTCTCCACTCGGCTCTAGCCGAAGAAGGTTCCCATATTGTGTCTACCCTTGTGTTAGCACTGCTGTCCAGCCCTTATGTTCTGATAGCTCACATCATTATGAGCGAAGACCAGCTTCTGCCTAACACCTGCCACTCCTCCATACTGCTCGAAAAGCCAATCACGGTACTTTCGTACTGCTGCCCTGAACACGGCCCACTCGACACCGCAGACTAGCCCACGTTTCTTCCAATCGTCGGAGCGAGACTTTGTGGAGCCCTGCCTGCCCTCTAGGATCTGGTTGTCGAGATACGATATGACTTCTTCACACCTGTCTTTCCATTTGTCCCAATTCCTCCAGATGAAGGCTCCTTCCTCCCTCTCTTCTTCGAGTAGCTCGATGCCGTCATGAAGCTCACGCATGCGTTTAGCAATATGCTTCGAAGTTTCCGCTATTCTAAGATCTTTGGCAGTCAATGTACGAGCATGAAAGAATTGCTCAAATCTCCCATTAGTGAAAGTACCTAAAAGCCGTGGACCGATTCTCTTGCGGGCCAGACGACGCAAGATCTGCAGCTCGCTCTCTCGGTCGATGAGATGCTCGACTTGAGGACCGTAGATCCGGAGAAGTAGCTTACTACAACTCTGTCAGGAATGGCCTCTTCATACAGAAAAAAAATACTCACGCTGGCGGATTTCTAGGAACAATCGAAACTGTGCTATCTTGAGCGACCGCTGGTGTTTGAGGTAGATTCGAAGGCGGTGAAACGACATAAACAGCGTTCGTCAGAGCACCGCTCAGCCGTTCGACGTCGATGTCCACACTGCGATCGAGAGGCATACGTTTCCATCCCTTGAGACGCAATGTGTGGGTCAGACGTACGATCTCGTGCTTGAATTGCAGCCAGGCCTCCTGCTCCTTCGCAGCTCGCTTCTTGGGATTGGTGAGAGCTACCTCTGAGCTGGCCATACCCCCACTGTAGCCTAATGTCTTGGAATTGTCGAGGACCACTTCGGCTGACGGCACATCGATGTCTGGTTCCTGATACTCGGTATCGGATGATACTATTGTAGAGGTTTTGCGGAGAAGACGTTTCGATCCTTGACGCCTGGATTTCTGACGAGGAAAGTAGGAGTCTTTCCTATCATCTTTCGGCGTACGATTTCCATCCTCATCGATAGCCATACTTTTTGACAGAATTTGCTCCAGCTTCTCCAAAGCAAAACTTCCATCGGAAAGGTTAGAGTTGGCCCTTTCATGGCGGCCTCCATGATGCGTTGACTCATCGCTACGGACTTGCTTCACAAGATTCTTGGTAGCCTCGGCTGCATGGTCCAAATTGTGATGCCCACGCTTGCCAGATCTATGAGCAGCTTTCCTGGCCTTTTCAGTGTGGAGCCATTTTGCTACTTGTGAGATGATGTGACTCGCACGGTCATGATGCCCTACATGATGGTGGGGCTTCGAAACACTGCCTTTGTTCTCATTCTCGGCAGGTTCTAGCGTCGAGCTAGACCCAACGCTGCTCAGACTTGAAATCGAACGTAGTGATGGACTGGCTACATCAGGTGGTGCACGACCTGACAGGCGCCTCAAAGTATTAGTGCGATATTGCTTCGATGGGAGCGAGCCGCGAGAAGATTGAACGCCGTCTGCAGGTCCTGATCTGGGACTTGGCTGTGGAGCTATACATTCTGGTTCAGCAATGATGACAGCTGTTATATATTTTGCGTCAGCTTCGGGGGTGTGTGCCATTTCGACCAGAGAGCAAGGGAACGGCATGCAAATGTGGGACTTGCGGAACTTGATCTCGGACTCAAAATCTTTCTTGAGGCTGGATAGAAAGGCAAGGGAAAACAAGAGTGCAATTTCCGAACGACAGGCGAGTGGCACATTTCTAGACATACAGTACCATATTAGGAACCAAAGGAATGGCATGTACCAAGGCTTCATATACAATGACTCTGATATCCCAGGCTTTCTGGGATAACAACAGGCAAGACTTACACTTAGAAGATATAGGCTTCAAGGGAGGCAATTCCGCAGCCTCCTCGATACTAGGCATTACATTAGGCGTCAAGTTTATCTGCGATCAGCGTCGTCCACACTCTATGGAAAGTCATGGTGTAGGAAAGGTCTCGAGAAGTTGGCCAGAGTGACACCCTTAGCGCTGCGGACCCTTATTGGGCGATAAGATATACACGTGGTTAGAATTTGGCCTAGCCAGATATGGAAATCTGTCTACTGACAGTCGAGGTATTGGAGGATTCTACTGGACATGTATTGGTCTACAATGTCTTTCTACAGCGGTCTTGGCAGCCCTAGGAGTCCTGTCTACAGAGGAAGTTATGGAATGCGAACAGCATAGCAAAGCTCGGAAAGCCAACAATATTGCAGAATTGACATGGTCGAGATATGTGGTAACTAGGTATGGTATGGAGACGTGGGTATTATTTTGCAAGCTATCTGGCAGCTTCTATCTCATGCCATCTTCTAAGCCTGTAGATTTCCAGGTCTTCACAAATCCGTGCAAACGTATGCTTTTGACTTCACTCCTAGTAGAAGAAGCCGAGTATCTTGCCTGCCACGTGCTTCCGTCGAGCCTCCTCATGATCCATTATGCCAGACGAGGTTGTGAGGACGATGTAGCCGAATTGACGCGACGGTAGAAGCTTGACGACCCACTTCTCGAAGTCCGTTATGCGTACGTTGTATCGAGGGGAGATGACACCGGTCTTGTTGAGACTGTAGAAGGAGGTTAGCCTCCTGTCATAAGACAAATGGGGTAGGATGTTCGTACCGGCCGTTCAGCTGGATCACGATCTTGCCTGATCGGTGGTCGTCGACTTCCTCGAATTCACCAATGTAGCCTATAAGACAGCACATGTCAGCATGTTGCGATCGATTAAACGTTGCACGTCAGGCATGGTTCAGAAAACGTGTAAGATCTTCGCAGAATTGGATATATCGGGCACTTAAAGGGCAAAGGTCGTAGGGTGTTTTGATAATTGAGACCATTGCCTAGTTATCAGCCCGAACGCAATGGGCCAGTCGAAGTGTAGGCAAGTGTGGTTTACAGCCAGAGATATCCGTACCGTGTTTCTGCATGCAATGGAGGAATTTCACGATGACCTTCGAGCTTGGGCGGATGAGCACCTGTCGCTTTCCAGACTTCTCGGCGTTGTTGATGGCATTGAGCGCATCGTTCAGGACACTTGTTTTGACCATGCTGGCGGACGTGAGATTCTCAGCTCGATGGTGGGAGTTGAGGTATCTGCAAGAGAGAGAAGGAGGTCCATGTTAGCCTATGAGCGCAAAGAGTGCCCTTGGATCAAGGGTTCTTCAACTCATGTCGCTAGCGTAGCAAAGAGAAGGTACGCAATGCATGGAGACCTCTGCTGCTGCTGTGGGAGTCACTGATAACGTACCTCGATCGTGCTGCTATATGTTGCTTGAGTTGGTGGTTCAAGCTCAGGAGCTGGAGAATTTGCGCTATCGAGAAGTGTGTGGGAGAAGCTAGGCTTTAATGAGTTAGCGCCCTCGACAATCTTCTCGCGGCTGCCATGTGCAGAAGCGTCATCTATATTGACTTTCTCCTGGATCTGACTTCAACTTGATATTATCCGGACTACGGTTGCGCTGTTTGCCCTGGCCGGTTTTGTCTACTTGTACTGGCTTTCTCTTTGGCCCTGGCAAAATGAGCGACGAAGCATGCTGCACTTGCGCGACTCTTCTTGCTGCGATTGCGCCACAGTACGATGAGAAGACCGAGAAGCCCATCGCGCTGGACCGACGGCTTGATTGTTGCGGTCGTATAATCTGTGGGAAATGCATAACAGTACGTCCCTTCAAATTTAGCCAAGGCGATAGGAGCTAATTATCCATAGAATAACTCGCGATTTGCATCTTACTGTACGCTTCCCACCTACTGCTACCCGCACCTCCTACAAGACTGATCTCGTTCCAAGGTCCCTTCTGTCAAGTCTCCTCTGGCCCATCAACCTTACCACAAGGTCTCCGAGATCCTCCTGCTTATTCGCCGCCTCCTACCCCTCGACCTTCGCATGCTACGCTTGAATCGCCACCAGACAGCATTGATCCGCCAGCTTATTCTGCATTGAGCCCACTTACACCACCGAAAGAGAAAGAACCCAAAGAACCCCCAGCAGAAGACGTCTTGCATTTCTTGGATCCTTCTCACGATACTATACTGTCGCTTTCGCTACGATATGGCGTTCCACACGACGCTCTAAGGCGCAAGAACGGCTTATTTGCAGACCATCTGCTTGCCGCTCGGAGGACAATACTTATACCTGGGGAATTTTACAAAGGCGGTGTGAGCTTGAGCCCAGAGCCGTTACAATCAGAGGAGGAGGAGATCCGAAAAGCTAAGATCCGCCGGTGGATGGTCGCATGCAAAGTTGCCGAGTGAGTGTGACCCTATACATTCTTTGCTGTGAACATTCCCTTCGAACAAGGCTGATCATGTGGCGAGCGTTGCTATGCATCTCAGATATGACATTGCCATCCTGTATTTGCAACAAACCAACTATGACCTCGATGGTGCGGTCGAGGCGTACCTAGCAGATGAGAAGTGGGAGAAAGAACATCCCATGGAAGGATCTTCAAAAGGCAAGGCGGCACCCAAGCCTGGAAAACGGAAATTCGGGCTTGGAACAGGACTTAGTGGCCAACTCTGACGGCAAAGTCTCCCTGTAAAATGGTTTAAGGAACGGATGAAATGTACGAAACAGCATCGGAAGGCGTTCAGGATCAAATATATCATTTACAACATAGAAATGGATACGTTAATCTTTTTTGAAGACAATGCATGTACAATGCCTTGATCCATACATGTGCTCTGTGCGCTCCGATATCAACCAACTCAATATCTGCCAAGTATTGACCTTTCCCAACTGGGACGAAGTCCGGGGATTATTTGACCTCGGTATCTCCAACTTTTGACATCAATGTAACATGTAGTTCGATTCTACTCCTGTGTTTTCTCTTTATACGACTCAATGGTTTCTCGCAAAACCTATTGAACGTTCATTATCATGGCTGCCGAAGCAAAAGCCCAAACGGAGCTCAAAGACTTCGGCTCCCTCTTCTCGCTCGAGGGTAAAGTCGTATTGGTAACAGGCGGCTCTCGAGGCCTAGGTCTCCATGCAGCATCCGGGTACGCTCTGCCCTCACTACGACCCAAGGCACCCAAAAACTAACGCCGTCCTTCCCCCTCTCCAGCTTCCTCCAAGCCGGCTGCTCCAAAGTCTACATAACCTCCCGCAAAGCCTCTGCCTGCGACCAAGCCTGCGCCGCCCTCAACGCCCTCCCGAACAAGCGTCCCAGCGCCCAAGCCATCAGCGTGCCCGCTGACAGCGCTAAGATCGGAGATGTAGAAGGATTGGTGAAGAAAGTGAGCGAGACGACTGATCATGTGGATATCTTGTTTGCCAATGCGGGGGCGACGTGGGGAGAGAAGTTTGATACACATCCTGATGGGGCATTCGCGAAAGTCATGGACTTGAATGTCAAGAGTGTTTTTAATACTATTCGATTGTATGTTCGGGCGGCTTTCGTCTTGTTTCTACGGATCTTGGACTATTGGCCTGTGCTTACCGGGTCGCAGATTCGCGCCCCTCCTCCAAAAGAACGCAACACTGGAAGATCCATCTCGCGTCATTGTCACAGCCTCCGTTGCCGGTCTCGGCGTTGGCTCCCTAGGCGAGAATGCTACCTTCGGCTATTCAGCTTCCAAAGCAGCTGCAATCCATCTCACCCGCAACCTAGCTGTAGAGCTCGGCCCCCGCCATATACTCTGTAACAGCATCGCACCGGGCTTCTTCCCCTCGAAGATGGCGTCTGGTTTGATGGACCTACAGGGAGGTGCGGACAAGATGGCGCAGGCGAATCCGAATGGAAGGCTAGGTAGGCCTGAGGATATTGCGGGTGCGGTTGTGTATCTGGCCAGCAGGGCAGCTAGTCATGTCAATGGGGCTAACATTACGCTTGATGGTGGTGCGTTATGGGGGAGAGTAAAGTTGTAGTAGGTACCGGTTGCTTCCTATCTGTAGATATCAAGCTGTCTTGGATATGTGTGATATGATTGTCATATCCTGGTTAGCTATCTTCATGCCTTTTTCTCTTGCCTAAAATCCCTTTCCCTTCAAAAAATGGTACACTACCCGGGCTTGGAGTCAGGACGACTGGCAGTTGCAAGGGCTACAAAGCCCGAAATTCGCAGCACAAAATCCATCTAGAGTAAGATGTAACCCTATTGATACTCCAGATGAGTCGGGGTTAGCGCATTCTTCGTACTCTTTGTATTCCTGGACGGGCATGAATAGCCTGTCTTCTACTTAATTGATGGGTCCCTTGTGCTTAAATCGACTGTACTGGCGTTTAAGACTACGACTTGTTCTGACATCAAGCCTGACCCATTTTACACACTCAGTTACATTAAGGCCAAGCGGTAGAGAAAGGCAATGCTTGGACTCATTTTCGGACTGAGGCTTCCAGGAACAGTTTGTAGGGGATCAAAACAAACCGTAAACGGCAGCAAGACCATATCACCAGACCGATGCCTGGTGACTTCCCAGACGCACCAAGACGGGTGATTGTGACACGTGGTATCGTAAATGGTGTCTTAGGCTTATTTGCGGCAATCTTCCAAATCATATTTGAATCAGCAGATTTGTATTCTTCAGCAAGACCATCGCACCTTATAAGACCAAGATTGCTATCTAGAAGCATGGCGCGACAAGAACTTGCGATGTCGATTGTACCAATATGTGCATTCCAGTGACCCTTTGCTACGCCCTTAATGCTTCATATACGCCTCGTCCACCTATTGTTATTGTCCAAAGGATCAAAAACAAATATCAATCCTGCTTAGGCTCTGATTCAAACCGAGGTCTCTAGGAATTACACATTTGTTATCTGAGGGAATTCCCGTCAACGATGCCCAAGCACAAATCCTGCTCGCATTTGGGCCTGATATGCTGAACCGACTGCACTATCTGAGCTTGTCGCTGTACAGATGGGTCTTATGAGGGGTCATGTATCTTTTTTCGAAGCTGAGATCAGGTATATAGCCAGCATTCCAAACAAGGAACAGTATGACGTATCATGATTACACATATGTTAGAGATAGTAATATATACACTAGAATATCATTTGGATGCTTCAGAGGTCATATGATCGCTAATGCCATCAAAGCCACAAGGAATCCCCACATAACCCTTTTCCAACCAGGTACAGCCAAGCTGCTCCCTGCCCCTTCAAACGGCGTCACGCTACTCTGCGGCTGTGCCCCGATCCCACTCAGAATAGCACCTCCAATACCTCCATCTGCAGTGACGCTGGCCAACGGGATGGTGCTCGTACCAATCGTCAACGCCGTCTCCCCCAACGATATCGACGTTCCTGAGATCGTGATAGCCGCTCCATCAGGAGTGAGTGTCTGACCATCGATGACGAATCCTTTCTTGTCATCACCTGAATTGAAAGTGGGTGTAGGGAAGGCAAAGACACTGTCCCCGACTACGAGGCCAGAGGCAGCGAGGCTGATAACCGTGCCGTGGTCTGTGATGGGTGGGCCGCCAATGGAGATGGTGCTGCCGTCTATAGCGACTGTGCCTGAGGCTAGAGGGGTGAAGGTCTCTCCGGCTCCTGTCAGGAGACCGTTGGAGCTGCTTGTGGCTAGTGGAATGGTTGAGCTGCCAATTACGATTACTGATTCGCCGGAGGCAAGGCTGATTGCTGTCCCTGAAATCGTGATTGCGGCGGAGCCAGGAAGGATGGTTTGTCCACTGTCGACGTAGCCACCTCCATTGGGCAGAGCGGTCAAGGTCTGACCCTTTAGAGTCAGAACTGAGCTCGCAGCTTCGGATGCAGGTAGTGGGATAGTGGAAGATCCAATGATGATCTGGGATGGATTGAGAGAGATTACTGTGCCTGAGACGGTGATGGCTTGGTTGGGCAGAACGGTTGTGCCGTCTATGAAGTAGCCTTTGGGGCCAGGGGTGACGGATTGGCCGGCTGCACTCCATGTGCCTGTAGGTAGCGAAGAGAGAGGAACGGTCGTACTATCGATTGCTAGCCCTAAAGGTCCGAAGGCTATAGCGGTTCCACCCTCATTGATGGACTGGCCCGATTCAATTGTTTGACCATTGACCGCCAAACCTCCAGCAACTGGTACTACCGTAAAAGGCTGGTTACCGACAGTAACGACCGAGCTTCTTGGCGTAAGGGGAGCGACTGCAGCCACTTCACCACCATAGAAGAGACCTCCAGGTCCAAGAGATGCTGTTGAGCCAGCTATGTTGACCGGCGCGCCCGATTGGACAGTCTGACCATCGGCCACAAAACCTCCGGGTAGAGCGGTGAATTGCTGAGCACCCAAAGAAACGACTGATCCCGCAGGCGCTGGAGCAGCAAAGGTGTTCGAGTCCACTGCGATTCCACCAGCACTTGGCAGAGCCACTGGCGTTCCAGACACCATGATGCTTGGTCCACCGCGAGAGACTGTGTGTCCCGCAATAACGTATGCTTGAGGGTTAGGATTTGCAGCTCCAGGCGCTACGGTGATAGGGACTGGTCTTCCTCCCATGATTCTCGTTGAGACAATTTGCGCAGCTGGGACTAGTACGGGAGTCATGGTCACACCGCCGACCACGATTGGGGCTGTATTAGGGGCTGGGCTCTCTTCAACAGGTAGTGCAGTCAGGCCACCAGCGGTGATAGCTTGATTGGCGCTTGGAGGATACGAATCGAATATTTGCACAGGCGTGAGGCTCAGTCCACCTGCCACTACTGGCGCTGCATTGACTTGCGGATTGGCTTGGACAGCCGGCGCAAATCTGACTCCACCCGCAACGACTGGATTTGGATTTTGCTGTCCTAGAGCTGCTGTGGGCGCCGCCACCGGAGTCGAGTCGTAATAGATGGAGCCGGCTGAGTAGACAGCAGGCTTTCCAGCTATGGTAGCAGAAGCGCCATTTTCAGTCAGGGTTTGGCCTTGAGCGACGACCATATTAGGTGCAGTGGATGCAGGTTGGGGGTTGTTAGAGTTACCATTGGTGTTTTTGGCAGGCGTTGGATCAGCATTTTGCGCAGCAGGAGGGCTCGCAGGAGCTCCAGCTGGCACATGTTGTTGGCCGCTTGAGCCTGCATTGTTGGCAGGCGCGGGATTCACAGCCGGTGCTTTCTGCCCATTGTTGTTGGATGAAGGATGAACTGGTACAGGAGCCGGGTTCGCTGCCGGCCCTTGTGGCTGTGCAGAGGGCTGCAAAACCTGGTGTATCTGAGAGAATTGGGCTGGAATTACATTATTTGGATCAAACGGCTGGCTAGTTCCCCCGCTCTGCCCAGGATCGACGGGCGCTGGGGCAGGTGCAGGGGCCGGATTCGCTTTCTGAGGAGGGTTTGCCGGCGCGGGTTCTGGAGTTGGCGCTGGAATTGGTGGATCAGGTTTAGGCTGCGGAGCTGCAGGTGTTGGCTTTGGATTAGGCGCTACGGCAGTGACCCCAGGAGCCATATTCTCCGCTGGTATTAAAGCGTGAGGCGGATCTATCCCCACGTTGATAAGACTTAAACCGCAGCTCATCCAAGCTGGATCCAGCTGCGTGACTCGTTCAGGCAATTGTACAAAGGGCTTCACTTCTTTAGCATAGACCGATTGGAAAGCCATGATAGCTGGATTCAGCGACGCCGGCTGACTGTTGATATCCAGTCCCGTTTCGAATCCGTTGCTTGGAGGACAAGGCAAGTCTTCGGCATTGAACGCTCCATATGTGAAGCCTAGTCCATCCACGGTTGAGAGCTCTCCAGGGGCGAAAGATTCAGTGAGCGAGGTGTATACGTGACCCAGCTGGCCGCACTCGTTCGTGGCGGAAATAACAGGAAAGATTACGTAGATTGAAGGTGATGTAAAGGTGAAGCCATCGGCTCCTACGGCGTAAGACTCATTCGCTGGCAGGTGCGTGCGGCGCGCTCTTGCATGACGCTTTCGCAGTATGTGTTCTGGTGCCTTTGAAGGCGCAGCCGTGATGGGCCCCGCCCGCTTATCGAGGCCACTTGCAACAGGCAACCCAGTCGGAGCGGGTAGAACAGCGGGTAGAATCGAGCCATCGACGGTGCCTATTGTGATTGGAGGTGGAATAGTTGCGCCGAATTGTAGGCACCAAGTATTCTGAGTCGATACAGGCCAGTAGAGGATGTCCGCTTGCGGATAATCTACATCACACGTACCGCAGCAGCTATCATCAGGTCCTAGCGTAGTCGTGGATACTGTTATGTTGTTCGTAGTTGTTTTGTAAAAGACAGTGTAAGGTGTGTGGGCAGCGTAAACTGATCCGTCATCTGACGTCGACTCCCAGTAGGAGTTGAGACTCGAAGTCAAACCTCCGGCCAGGAAAGACGAAAGGCTCAAGGTACTTGCCTCTTGTTTTCGAAAACTCCGGTAAGAGGCCGACTGTGCAGAATTGGGTACAGGGCGCCCCGAGGCAGTGGGAAAGGCTCCAGGTGGCCCGATACCAGAAGGGAAAACCTCGGATGGGATGACGCCGGAGGGAAAAACTCCCGATGGAAAGACATTAGATGGCAATATACCTGAGGCCCCATTGCTCAATGGGATAAATGTGGCACCATTCGACAGTACCCCGCTTGACTGCACCCCAATTGATAGTGACCCGGTCGAAGTCAACGCGACTGATGAGATCCCACTTGTTTGTGTCCCATTCGAGGACAATCTTGACAACGATGATGCACTCGAAGATCTGGTGCTTGAGGATGCACTTGACCCCGATCCACTCGATGACAAGGTTCATGATAATCTGTACGACAGAAATTATGCTGTTGGAACGTCCGTAGCGTTCAAAGAGAAGGTAGGATATGAACCTTCAGTGTGGCACGTCAGCAGTGCCTTTGATCCTCTTTCAATGGGCGATTGAGGAGTAGTTGAGCCTGTAGTGTAGAATGGCTTACCGGTAGAGCAGACAACGTTTGTTGAATGTAAGACAAACAGAAGCAAAGTATTAGACAATAGAGGCGCAACAGTTGATTGGAAGCCTGCGATCCGCATCTTCACAGCCGCATTAGGGTATCAAATGGCACGAAGGACTCGCTGATACGTACGAGATATGTTGGAGCATAAGAAGAAATACTGTACGGCTAAAAGAGAGACGACGTATCTTCCCATACTGAAGAGTATAAATGAACGACAATGAGACGAAAGGACGAAGGTAACATAAATGAAGAAATTCATCACGAAACGCAATTGGAATCCCAGGAGGACCATCCCGGCTGGGTCAGGTTCTAAGCACAAGCACGTTCCCTCGCAAGGCCGTTGAAGATGCCAAGCAGGCTCCCCATTGGTGATTACCTTCATGGTCGTCGCGAGGCCTGAAGATGAAGGTGAACAAACTTAAGCTGGGCCCTGACTTGACTAAAACGTTCTCTCGAGGCGCAGCAACCTCAGCTCCAAGGTTTGCAGCCTGTCCATACAAGACGCATGCTATTGACAGCTTGACGCGAACTTTTCTGCGAGTGTGAATTTCCGAGATACAGAAGTAAACATGACGAGCGTATCAAGATGGAGTGAGTATAAATTTACGGGTCGAGTCACTTGATGCGCGTCGGTCGATCTTTTCTGCTTGAAGTAAATTATACGACCCGTCCTTTCATGTCCCTGGAATGCTTTAGGACCAGCTACTAAAAGGTAAGGCCTCCCATAGAAGTCCTAAATTATCCTTCTGTCTGCAACACACGTGACGTGAATCAACATGGCAACATACACGACTCCAGAACAGCTCGACAAGGCATACTCCACGCTCCAAGAAACGTTCAAGACAGGCAAAACCAAAGGAATTGCCTGGCGTAAATGGCAACTAAAGCAGATCTGGTGGATGGTCTGTGACAACGAAGAAGCCATAGCAAAAGCTCTCCATGCTGACCTGAACCGTCACGACTTCGAATCATACTACGCTGACATCTGCGGAGTAAAGCACGACATCATCGCCCATCTCAAAAACGTCCAAGCATGGGCAGCGGATGAAACCCCAGATGCTGGCTTCCTATTCGGCACACTGTGTGGCGCCCGCATTCGAAAAGAACCCCTCGGAGTAGCCCTGGTCATAGGAACGTGGAATTTCCCCTTCATCGTGACGTTGTCCCCACTGGTAGCAGCCATCAGCGCCGGCTGCTGCGTTATGGTCAAACCCGCCGAAACAACAGTCTCTTGCCAAGATCTGATGGCCGACATTATCCCCAGATACCTTGACAACTCCGCAGTCCAAGTCGTGACCGGCGGGCCCCAGGAAACATCCATGATACTGGAATGTCGATTCGACCATATCTTCTACACTGGCTCCCCTAAGATCGCAAAGATCATCCAAGCAGCAGCAGCGAAGCATTTGACACCGACAGTACTCGAACTCGGTGGACAAGCGCCCTGCATCGTTACCCCATCCGCGGATATCGATCTAGCGGCGAAACGCATTATGTTTTCGAAATTCTTGAACGCAGGCCAAATCTGCCTCTCAAGTAACCACGTCTTCGTCGACCCAAGCGTGCATGATAAATTCGTAGAACGCGCTACCTACTGGATCGGCCAATATCTCAAGAATGACGGCAAAGACCAGGTCGTTCACATCGTCAACGAGCGCAACTACGATCGACTCGTCGCTCTGCTGAACCAAACTGGGGGGAAAGTCGCATACGGCGGCGCCACGGACCGCGAATCCAAGTACATCCAACCCACCATCATCAAAGACATCAGAATGACGGACTCCCTCATGTCCGAAGAGATCTTTGGACCTCTCTTGCCCATCATGGCCATGCCTTACACAGAAGCCTGCACGGTGACTTCGCGCCTCGAGCACCCACTAGCCCTCTACATCTTCAGCACCAACAATACCGAAATCGATTACATCCTCTCCCACACATCCTCCGGCGGCGTAACGATCAACGAAGTAATGATGCACGCCGGCGTCCCCAACGCCCCTTTCGGCGGCGTCGGCAACTCAGGCACAGGCTCCTACCACGGCCGCTACGGCTTCGACGCCTTCACTCATAATCGCACAGTTGTGAGCGTGCCCGGCTGGTTTGACTACTTACTCGGTTTCCGCTACCCACCTTACAGCACGAAGCATATTAACAAGATTATTGTGAAAGATGCTGCTTTCAAGCGGGGTGAGAGTATGGAGGACCAGCAAGTTGGTCCGACGGCGATGGGGAAGGCGACGAAGGTGCTGCGGACGGTGGGGAAGTGGGGGGTCGTTGCGGTGGTTTTGGCGTTGGTGGATGCGAGGATGGGTGGGAGGCCGAGGCTGCTTGAGATTTTGAGGGATGGGATGGGTGGTGTGAGGTCGAGGCTGCCGTTGTAGGATATGGTGATACTGGTGGGAATGGAAATGGAATTTTAGTATTATAAGTGCACGACGATCACGAAATTCTTGGGCAGATTGGGGGGCTATTGTCTGTATCATACGAGATAGGCGTCAATAAAAGCAATATTGTTGAGCTGGGTATCGATCTATCGCAAGTCTAAATGGTTGCATGTCACAGCAACGGATTGAGCACGCCTCACGACTTCGCTTCTCATCATGACAAAACCGAATGCCATCTATCCCAAAGCACAGGCCTCACCCCTAAAACTTCCCCATTCCTAAGCTCAGAGCTCCTTTTTCAAGAAATGTTCAGGCTTATGACTCGTCTCAAAATCAATATGCACATACCTAGCACATTGTAAAATTAGCATTACTTCTTTGAGCGAAGTATTAGATAATAAGACATGTCTCGGAAGTAGTTTTGGGGCAAGGACCTACGATCCCATTCCAGAAAATATGTCTTGAGACTCCAAAAAGAGCATAGAATGGGAAAGAAGAGTACGAAAAGTGACTTACGCTCTCTCGACGTCCGGCAAGCTCTCCAACTTCATCTGCAACTCCTCCGCCACATCATGACTAATTCTCAGCGTCTGCCCAGGGTCCATCACAATATCCACCTCGACAATAATCCTCGGCCCACTATGATACGCCCTCACCGTATCAATAGCAACGATATCTGGCGAATGGGTCATCGAGATGTATGTGATCCATTGCAGCATCGCAGTATCTGCTGTTACGCCGATCAGGAGTTGGAATTCGCTGTAGGCGGTACTGAGCCAAAGGTAGGAAATTAGGCAGGAAAGGATTATGGCGCCCAGGGGATCGATCCACCAGGTTAGAATGCTGCCGCCGATGGAGGTGAGGAGACCGAATCCGTTGATGAAGAGGTCGTTGCGGTGGTCTTCCCAGAGAATGCGGATTTGGGAGTAGACGTTTCGGAGCGCCCAGCAGTAGCAGAAGAGCGCGAATTTCGTGGCTAGGGCGATGCCTACTGCGACGACAGAAGGGACGTGAAGGCCTTTTTTGCCGGCATTGCTGCCGTCTTTTAGTTCTATTATGGAGAGCACAATGATGATGAAGGAGACTGCGGTCATGAGGAAGCAGAAGACGATGTTGCCTGCTGTTTCGATGCGGGCTTTGCCAGAGGGGAATTTCCTGGGGTCGACTCTTTTCACGGCACGGTTACAGGCGATGAGAGTGATGTTGGACATTGGGTCGAAGATTGCGTCGGCCATGGTTGTGAAGAGAGAGAGCGAGCTGCCTGCTGAGATGGCGGCATAGGTTTGGAGAATGGCGAGGATGACATTTGCTGCGAATGAACCTCTGACTGCGATTTGGTATTTGAGATGATTTTCCCCGTCGAATTGTTTCGCCAATCGAATGTGCTCGTCGACTGGCTTCAGCCATCTCTGTATATTCTCATTCTGGCTCTCGTAGAAATCTTGTAATTTCCTTGCTTTCCTCGCCCCTTTGTTGAGCGTAATAGGTCCGTAGCCATCTCGCTTTCGAGAGGTGTTCGCTCTGATAAGATCAATCTCGCTGTCGGTCTTCAGCTTCGTAGACAGCTGGTAAGGATCGTTGTCGAGGCAGTAATCCGGGGGGAAGCTTTCTTCGTCTGAAGCGTGCCCCACTGAATGCCGAGGGAATGGATCATTCTCGTTCGAGCTGGCTTGTATAGGCTCGAACGAGGTACTTGTAGCGCGCTGAGAGGTGGCCGAAGGGGACTTGAGACTGGAAGGTCCTGCGACAGTCTCTGTTCTTTCTGGATGCAAATGGATTGGATGAGATTGCATCGATAGCGTGTTTGGGAAGTCGGCTCGGTTGGTCATATTGCTGCGCGATTGGGGGGATAATGCCTATGTAAAAATGATTGTACGGAAGAAGCATGCTCTCATAAGTACGTCGTATGAGGATACATAAGGCGGTGTAAGTGTTGCCTCCGCCAAGTGTTGAGAGAGAGAAATGCCTTTGATGCTGAGGCGCGGCTTCGAAGCTCCAGGTCGAAGCTCTCCCTGCTGTGCCCTGTGCTGCACAAAATGTTTTGTCGATCATCCCTTCCGTCATTCACGACCCCGCTGTAGAGTACCGAGTGAAAAGCACAGCGAGAACGATTCGATATACCTCTCGCAAAGATGACGAGAACAGAGCTCACCTCTAAGTGGAATCGCTGGAAAACCCGATCAGAAAGAATCTGCTCCCCACAACCAATCGAGGGACTTATCTTTGTCTTGGAAAGGCCTACGCATACTAGACAGATGAAAGCTTGCTACAACTTGCTAGAGAACACGATCGACGACCGTCGTTGCTACAAAGATCAGAATGAATCCCTTGAAGGCTAATATACCACCAATGAAGAATCTGACTATCGAAAACATCACCGAGAACACCGTCCGCATCAACTCCCAGAGCTCAGACCCACGTCTGACCTATGTGCTCGAACGACTTGTCAACCATCTACATGATTTTGCTCGGGAGACGCGGCTGAGTACGAAAGAATGGATGGCAGGACTGGAGTTCATGAGGGATGTTGGAAAGACATGCAGTGATGTCCGACAGGTATGCTGCTTTCAACCTCCCCAAACCGTTCTTGGGCCAACAGGAAACGTTGATTGTTTGGCAAGGAAAACATTCTTCTTTCCGACATCCTAGGCCTCTCTCTCATCGTCGACTCAATCGACCATCCCAAGCCCAAAGGTGCAACTGAAGGCACGGTCCTTGGTCCCTTCCACACCCACGAAGCAGAAGAATTGTCCCATGGCGACGCCATGTCCCAAGACACTAACGGTGAACCGTGCCTCGTCCTCTGCACCATCAAGGATCGTCAAGGCCATCCAATCCCAGACGTGAAGATAGATATCTGGGAAGCGGACAGTTCTGGCCATTACGACGTGCAGTATGCGGATCGAACCGGGCCAGACGGGCGCTGTGTGATGAGGAGCGATCAAGATGGAAACTTCTGGTTCAAGGCAATCAAACCTGTGTCATATCCCATTCCGCACGATGGACCTGTGGGCAAGCTACTTAGATTGCTGCATCGGCACCCATACAGGCCGGCGCATATGCATTTTATGTTTGAGAAGCCTGGATACGACCACCTGATCACCGCGTTGTATACTCGCGGCGACCCATACGAGACATCAGATGCTGTGTTCGGCGTAAAGGAGTCGCTGCTGATTGACTTCCATCCAGCGGACAAGATGGTTGCAAAGGAGTATGACGTCGCGCCTGGTACTGCGGTTCTGGAGCACGACTTTGTGCTGGTAACAGAGAAGGAGACTTCTGATCTGCGGGCTGACAAGAGCAAGAAGGCGCTGGAGGCTCTAGGGAGAAGAGTGAAGCTGATAGAAGGACTACCTGTGCCTGATGTTGATTAAGGATATCGTCCCTCTCACGAATGCAGTCCACGCGCTGTTCTGATAGAACATGCAGAACATCACTCCGACCTAGGTAGGAAAATGAAGCAAAAGTCTTGCGTAAGAGCCGACGCTCTAGGCAACTGATCGGCAACACCTCGTCAGATCGCTAACCATTGCGCTCATTCACTCCATTAAAAGACCATCATCATTGCGCATGAAGTACTTGAGGCTTATTCCGAGATTCACAATGCAAACATTGAAACTGCACTTGCTTAGGCTAAATGCTTGTGATCAGCTTGAAAGCGGCTGATATTCGTGATCTTCTTCTGCGCTACCTTTAATATCACAACGCCATCCTCATTCTCTCATTACAATCGCCTTCAATTCAAAGTCGCGACTGTTTTTAACTGGCTCTGTGGGCTCGCCGCTTCTATCATTACTTCTCGTCTTCGACCGTGCCTTCACACGTGTCCAACAATCTTCGTCTTTGCAAGTGGTTCTTACCCAAACATGGTACGCAACGGCAGGAACGATGCCAGCAACCTTTCGCTTTTCGAGGGCTTCTTACCCAAACATGGTACGCAAAGGCAGGAGTGATGCCAACGATCTTTTGCTTCTCGAAGGCGACCTACCCGGGCATCGGTCTACGAGGTAGGGGCGATGCCATCACTACATTTATTCGAGACGGGCAAGTTCGACCTAGAACAGACACCCAAACATCCAGGCAACCAGCCTCCTCGTGCAGAACACACAGCCTACGACGTCTATTGAAGCAGCTCATAAGGTTCAACATTGCTATCAAAATATTTTCAATTAGCATCTAGGTCAACAGACATCATGGACCGCTCCTCAAGTGCTAATTCCGCGATTACTACGCCTGATCTCGCCAGCTCGAGCGGTAACGAGCCTGTCCAGAACCATTGTGACACTTCCCGCACAACGCCTGATCTCACGGCCTTCAACGAGCATAACTTTTTACCAGTCTATACCGCTGGCAGCATGCCCAAATTCAACGAAGCCGACAGGCCCGGGTTCTCCAAAGTTCATTCTACCAATACCGCGCCAATGCTCACGAACTCCAACTATGCTACTACCCCCAAAGATCGTTTTACCAGTACAGCGCCAAAGCTCAAGAACTCCAGTCTTGGTCCTACTGCCCCAGAAAAGCCCCCAAAGTGGCGCTTTTTTACAGACAATGAGTACGACTTGTTGTTGGTATTGCATTCACAGGGAAAGTCTTGGGAGGAAATTCATGAACGATTACCAGGCCGCGATGAGGCCTCTTGCAACATACAGTTGAGTACTGGACGCAGGCAGTGGGGAAAGTATCGTGTGCGTTCGTCGGGAAAAAAATTACCCTGGCACGGCGAAGAAATTGCCGTGTTGACCAAAGCCCTCCTTGAAAACGGAAACAAATTGGACACATTCAGATACACCAGCGGTTTGCTCCCGGCGCGAACGGTAGATGCTTGCAGGAATCGATGGAACATACATGAGTGTCATAAACACAACAAGGATGAACCATCGGTGGTGGGGCATCAGCAGCTGGAGGTAGAGCACGGTGTCGATGCAGTACCAGAGAGACCAGGAGGAGATTGTGTGGATCAATATCTGCGAGAAAATCCAGACTGTTGTGACGGTCTAGATCCTAACCTACCATTTGGGGGAGTATACCCATGAATATTGCAAAGCCCACTGAATCCCCATACAAGTTACGCTGCGTTCCGGGATGTTGCCCCCACCATTCGGCAACCGATTCTACCTGCACATCTCAAAGGCGCCAAGAAAAAGTAAGACACCCAAGCTCCACGCAATGCTATGGCTCACAAATTACAGGTCCTGAGAGTTCATGGGACGAGTATGGATTGTGGCGCTTGACCCGTTTGCGGAGTGCGAAACGATTAGCTCGTGGGGAATGATACCCTGTTGTCAGAGCATACTATCTCATGGTAGCATCTAATAAAGCCTTTCCCTGAGTCATCTAGCCATGTTGAAGTACCCGTAGCAAGGTTTGCGCGACTTCTCCTCTTCAATGTTTAATCTCTCTTCCCCTTCTTGGTCTCCCGATCAGCATTATTCACCCCGGGTGCGACACAATTCGGATGATCAAACCAAACCATTCGCGGTCACTGACGCGTTCGGAGTGTTCCAAGCAAGGAAAGACCACCACAGCAAGCTCAAAAGGTTTGCACCTTACCGAAGATTGGTGGCATGTTCCCATTGGTTTCATCACTCGCCGTCGAGTGCACGAGCATGATGAGCGCGCTATGCACATATGCAGGACTTGTTAGCTCGCCATTCTCGTTTTGGGGATGTGCTTGGGGAGGCGGGCAGTGTGACCTGGTTTCGTTCGAAAAGTGTGCAAACATTCCCACAACTCTTCAGACTAATGCTTTTGACACGCTACGAGCATAAGTATTAGTTTCATGTTGAATACAGTCTTTCTCAAGATAGCAAGGCGATGCATCAAATTTCATATAACGGAGTTCTCTTCTGGGCTCCTTGTCACATCTGACGCTTTTCAAGGTGTGCAGATAGCCCAATTGTGCCTATGCCATTGGCTTAGTCACGCTGCAAGCACACCTGTCAGTTTCATGTCGAAGGTGGTCCGTCTTTTTTGGCAATGCGCTGCCATGTGACGAAGACTCTTTCGGCTTCCTCATCACTATGATTGACCATTCCTGTGGAAGTAAACCTGTCAGACCCAGGGTCACTTCGTTTACAAACCAATCGCAAATGTCTGATAACAGCTAGAAGTCGATTCCAGGCTTTTGGTGCATACAAAGGAGGGCTCAGGTCACTGACAGGCCTGTTAGTCGGCATACCGAAACAAGGCGGAGGGGCATTTCTCGCTTGGGCGAGCCTATAGCAAAATGCGAAAACCAAGGATAGGCTGCATGGCTGCATAGTCGATACCATCAAAGGCTGCAGTCAAATTATTCTTTCGTACATCACTTCAGCTTCCTCGATCTGTCACTTTCGCATGTATCACCGCCGACTCGTCAAGCCAATTTTACAGGATATCGTGTGACCACCAAGAACTCCACAACCGCTGAGCCGCATGAAACGTATTCTTAGTTCGTCCCATGATTTTCCACGCTGCCGGCAAGTCAAAGAATGGCGTTACGGATCTACTGATAATTAAATAATAGGTCATGAATGTCCCAAAGCCTTGACCAGTCGTTGATCATCTGGACGGGTACCTACCCACCTAACCGCCGAGATGAAGCTCCCTTGCCTAGCGTGCATCCACCACCAATCACCGTTGCATTGCGCAAACGCTAGAGAAGGACCTTGAAGATTCGCGAGATCCAAAGATAGATTTCTCAACGACTTTGTGTATTTTGACAGTCAAGAAGTCGAAGAAGAGACCGGACTTGGCAGTGCGTCAAGGATTAGATAGAGATGAAACCCCCAAGTTGATTCGGCGTGATGAAGTCGAAATAACCGCCCAGCGACGACGCCCGAGGCCAAGCAAAACACGTAATATGCAAGACATTGACCAATCGGCGGGCCTCCACCAACTCAGCTTCTCCAGAGCCGCTGCCTTGCCACCACCCTTTCCACTTTCGGAAAGGTGTCCGAGTTACCGCCGACTCTGTTTTTAGCCCACCGATCATCTTCGAAGCTTGATATCTGGGATGGATTGCTGCTATACACACCACACATCATTTGCCGGGGCAGTCGCTGGGTAAGAATAGAAGCTTGGATTTTTGAAACGCGACACGCAGGCATGTATATAGGATCCATGATGGACGCTGACATGGAGTGTACTTTCGATTCTCTTTCTGACTTGACGGCTGTACGATATCAAAGTGCTCTTGTTAGGGATGTTTTAGGAGATAGTACCTGGCAAGACCCAAGGCGAAGACATCTTCGAACCGATCTTTGCCATCAGCCTAATCTTGCTCCGCCGCCATCATGCAATTTCAACTCCTCTTCCTCTCCTCGTTAGCCTGCCTCGCCTCGTCAGTAGCAGCAGGCCCTCTGCACTTCGGCAATCTCGACCCAGCATATCGCGAATATCTACGGCAATTCACCCCACGATACGATAGAATCCGACAATACAAAGGAGACAAAGCCGATGAACAAATGAATCACCCGGGCAACAGCTGCATGAATTATGACCTCGCCACCGCTCAGATGCCCAACTCGACGTTGCCACCACCTTCACCTAGTCTCTCAGTCTACCACATTGCTCTTGGCCGGGGAACTCAGGTAGGAGCTTCTGTGCCTCCCCACTCATGCAATCAATCTGACTAAAAGGGAATGTTAGAATTATACTTGTCAACCCAACAATGCCCCAGCTGTTCCCATTCCAGTTGGCGCTGTGGCCAATCTTTACAACATCTCCTGCCACGCAACCATCGAACAAGGTTCAACAAACACCCTCCCTCAATCCGCCATAAAGATCCCAGCTCCTTCATCGGGTCCATTTCCCCAAGCAGGCCCACTCGCAGTGCTCTCAGGCCACCACTACTTCCCCGACCCCACCACCCCAACCTTCAACCTCGTCGTCACATTCCTTAACCCCGCCGATCCCGCCACCTACACCACCACCAACTACGGTATCATGTTCACCAAGAAACTCAACAGCACCACCCCCACTACCACGCCAGATAGTTCCGCCCTACCGGATACAGGCTTAGGGGAAGCGAAGGCCGTTCCGTGGTTGAAGCTGAGGGTGCAGACATCACCGCCGGCGCCATATACGATGGAGAATGTTGATCAGAATGGTGTGCAAGAGGTGTATAGGGTTAATACGGTCGGCGGAAGTGCACCGGCTACCTGTGCAGCGGCGCAGCAGCAGGGTTTGATTGGTGTGGAAGGAGGGCCTTTTCAAGTCGAGTATGCTGCCGAGTATTGGTTTTGGGCTCAATGAGAGACGGGTGGACGTTTTACGACTTCTTATTTTCAATATTACTTTCGATTATCCTGGCTATTTATGCATACCCTCGCTTCCGTAGCTGGGAGGGTATAGTATGGGGGCGTATAATGGGGCGCTGGGAAGGGGATTCATCGGAAGTCGTGAGCTTTTCCTATATGGGTATATAGATATGAAACAATGATTCGAACCAACGATGCCTTTTGGAACTCAACATCTACAAATGAATATTGGACCAAACACCAATGCTGGAACAAAACCCCATCATTGCCCAACAAAGTACCAACAGCACCACCTATATTCTCGCTTCCTACAGCCGCTGCAAATCCGCTACCCAAACTCGTTGCAGGATGGTACGGCTCAGAAAAACCAACGAGCACAGAGATATTCATGCTGCTGGCAACGCCCTCGAAACCGCACAAAAACAACGCACATGCCATTTATTCCCAAGATGCCAACCTGAAATCCACACCACGCAAATCACAATACCTCAGCGACCCTCTTTCAAAAAGGAAACCCCGATGCAAAGCAAACATATGCATGCAACTGTCATCACCGTTCCATTCTACGGGCAGCGTCACCCATTTCTGGAACAGGATGGACGACCAGCGTGGATGTGCCGGCGGCTTGATGGATGCTGCAAGGCTTATACGCTTTCACGGCTGTCCATTTTTACCTATCATTATCTCTCTCGATGATGATGATGATGATGATGAGCTTGGGGTTTGTGCATCGTTGTTCTTTATACTTTGGCTGTATGGAAGGGAGAGGAAGAGGGAGAGGAACAGAAAGAGAAAAAGAAAGAGAAAGGGAGGTTTGAATGGAGTTTTATCTACTTACCTCGAGCACTTTCGCTACGCGTTTGGCGGAGAAGACGTAACGTCACCTTCCGGGTTTATCGAAGCGTTCCAGCTTGACTAACGACGTGCCCTTTGATTGTGGATGTGAATAGGGTAGTCATTGTGATAAACAAGATTGGAACTCCGATTGCTTGTATGAGAGAGACGTTGGTTTGATTACTAGTCACAGTGTACGCAACGCCTCAGCGCTTCCAGCTCCATTGCCTATGATAGTAAAGCAGCCTTTTCAAAATTCACAGACGCTAGGTTGGGAAGTTTACAGATCAGTTCCACGAAGTACAGAATAAGGTCAAAATGGGACAAGTCCGAAGACGGCGGTGCGTCATCTCTTCCCGGCTAAATACCAGAAGTGTTGTTCAATCTCGACCTAAGAAGCACCATAGTCATTATAAAGCCTTTGCTTGCTGATGACCGAGTGTGACTGTGTCCCGATAAAAGCTTGAGGCCATAAGGCTCCAGTCTTTACAGCCTATAGGAGGCACCTTCACAGATTCAAGTGAACGCAACGCGCTGTGGCCCCGGAACCGGCAGCGCCATTGATTTTGCTTTCCCACGGGGTAGATGTCCGCGATCATGTCCCAGCCCCCGCCTCGAAGCCTTCTTGAAGCCAGTCACCATGGCTGGCGTCTGCATCACCGATGATCTCTCCAAGATGGCTGCCATGCTTTATTATGTCATCGGAGTGCATCCAGTAAAGCATAATAAAGATCAGCACATGCAACGAAAAGCAGTAGAATGCGAACAGATTCCTGCTTGTTCGATTGGCCAGGACCATGCGAGTGATCGAGAAGACCACTCGCTCTGGTAAACTCATGCGTTTGTAGGCTCTTGTAGATTCTCGCCCTCGGAAAGCTGCGAATGGTGAGAGATTGGCTTCGTAGGTAGAGCGATAGCGGTCTAGAGATAAGCCTGACGGTGTGTCTTCTGACATCGATATGGCTGTGGATTGCGGTGGCTCGGCAAACGCTGAAGCTGAAGAGGATGGTGCGCCTCTACTGTATGTAGAGACGTAGCGTGATTTTTCATAGAGGTTGAGGTTGTCTTTCTGTAGTGAAGCAATCTCTTGCCGTAGCGAGGAGACTGTGTTAAATTGCTTTGAAAGCTCCTCTTCAAGCTGAGTGTTCTTTTGCTTGAAGCGGTCACGCTGAGCTTGGATCATAGGCATAATACCAGATCCACCACCTACTGGCTCGCCAGCTCGAATGGCTTCCATGGTATTTCGGGAAGCGCTTTGCGGGTCGAATCCAGAGATTATAGAAGATGTCGGAGATGTTCTGCCTCTTCGACTCGGGAAGGAATTGGCATTGTAATTCGACGAAGGATAGCGGGACGTGTACGTTCCAGCGACAGACATCGCCGAGGATGGGAAATTGTTCGAAGCCTCGTGTTGTACTTTTTCAAGATCGTTTTCTAAAGTAGCATTGAGATTCTGTGACCGCTCAAGCTCCGCATTTGTGTTAGATATGGCGTCTTTCATGGAATCAAGCTGCTGTTGTAGATCTCGGTGTGATACTCTCAATATGGCCATTTCGTTGTTTAGCTTCTTGTTCCTTGCAAGAAGCAATTGCTCAAGCGAGTCTTTCTTATCTCCTTTGACCACGCCATTAGCTTCAGGCATGTCGTTCTCGTCTTCACCATCATCATTCAAGTTTGTGTCCTCGTCGTCAAGAGTTGCAAATTCGATGGACTGTTGAGAGTCAGTACCTGAAATCCCTAAGAGCACGGGCAAGGAATACCTTGAATATCTCAAGTTCCTGCTTGATCTCATTGTAGTCACGCAAAGAATGCAGGCGTTCACGCAGACCCTCTCTATCACGTTCGAGCATCTGAGAATCTTTCTCTAACGAACGGATACGAGTCTCTCGTTTCCTGGCCTCGGTCTCCTTCTCAAGCCTGATGTTGTCCAGCTTCCGTAGCAAAGCAGAATTCTCAGAGCGCAACCTCGCGTTATTTGGATCCTCCTCAGCGTTCGTCCTTCGCTGTGTGTTTGAAGACGACTCCGCAAGCTCTACCCTCAGCTGCTCATTCCTGGCCTCGAGTTCGGCTAATCGCTGACTTGTTCTGTCAAGGTCCGAGCTCACAATTTCCAGCTCCGCAGCACTGGCCGAGTTCTGCCTTCCTTCATTTTCATTTTCACCACTATGTCCCAACCGTTGTGCGACCTCATAGCTGGCCTTCAGCTCGTTCAACAGCCGCTCCTGGCTTTCTATCCTCTCCTCAAGACTTCGCTCCTTGGCCTCCCAGTTGTCCTTCTTCTCCTCGATGACGGCCTTCCACGAAGTCTCCACCTCCTTTATCTTCGAGTCCCTGGAATCCTCCAATGACTTCCTTGTAGCGCGCTCCTCTTCCAATTGGCGGTCTGAAATCTCCAGCTGCTGGGTCAGGTTACTGACCGTCTTCTGGAGATGCTCATTCTCAGAAGTGATCTTTGGTAGTGTGTCTTCTGAAAGTAGTAGAGAGTCTACCGATGCTTCCAGCAAAGGGTAGGGGTCTGGGGCTTCGGATATGGAGGAGTAGAGTTGGAGAAAGGCTGAGGAGGTAGTCTTTCCGTGATTCGTAAGAAGGTCGATGAAAGTTTGGTATGCTAGGAGATATCAGTCGATTCCCCATATATCTCATGTTGACCCTCGTACCTTTTAGTAGGCTTTTATGCTCTCCAAGCTTAGCCGCATCATCTAGCTTCCTGAAATCCTTCGTCTTCTGAGCCAGATCTTTTCTTGCCAATAGGGCATCCCGTTGGTGCGTAACAGTATCTGTCGCTGTAGAGTCAAGCTCCGCTACCAGCTTGGTAAGGTCGATATCTGTCCTGCTGCGTCAGCCTATAATTAGATTGGAGTAGCGTTGGATCGGGTACTTCTCCATGATGAGATGGCGCTCTGGAATTTATTCTCCTCTTGAGACGACCCTCCATTACTCAATCCAGCCGTCGAAGTATCCTTTGTTGTGTTTGAACCATCTGTAGGGCCCTCGTGGTCACTGTTATGAGGGGATACAGCGTCTCCCGCAGAATCCATGGCGCATTTGCTGTCAGTTGTAACGATCGTCTTAAGATATCATCTCCAGCCTCATGCACAGTATGTTACGATCGAGCAGGCATTAGATACTCTACAAATGAAAGCAGTGGTGTAGATCAGGACAGTTGTTGGAGATTCGGGCACGGCAGTACTCGCAAGGCCCAGATAGGCAATATCAGAGAAACGCCACCCAAAATTTGCTCTTTGTCAACAACCGTGATGCTCTCAACCCTGTCGAGCTCTCTGTACGAAAAGAGTTTATGATCTATGACCTTTGGAAACAACTTTGGGGGGTTCTTCGATGTGCACTTCTACATACTGATGATCTGATTGGCGGATAAATCCGTGAAGGTAGCTTGGCAGGTCCCATTACAGTCCTGTCCGAGATAATTTTCCAAAGATCCATACCAAAAAAATGGCTTGGACAGGACCGCTATCCCTATTCCAGCTTTGAGGATTTTATGGATCAAACTACGAGCCACTAAATACGCTAGCACTCGAGCAAGTACTTTATCTTTTTGTTTTCTGCTGGCTCTAGTCCCTTAGATATCAGCTTCAAGCACTATATGGTGTTGGAATAGTTATAGATCAATATTTAATCTACAATTGTTCTATAGATTACTTTCATTCAAAGCCACTCATTGTTGATTCATCTCAGGATTTACTTGAGAGCGGTACTTCCGAAAAAGCCTCCACCAAAATCGATGTCTTTCGAGCTTCCGCTTTCGCCAACCACCATAATCGAGCCTCGTACGAGGCAAATTACCCGCAGCCACTTTTCGCTTGAGCTTCCGTTCTAAGGTAATCCACTCTGCAATCTTTGCACTTGTACGCCATGGCCTTCACTAAGATGCAATGCGTCCAATTCTATCAACCGCCAACCAAAGCGGCCGTGCCTAGCAAGAGACATCCGCAGCCTTGGAGGTTGCTGTTTCTACGTCTATTGCAGGAAGCAACGCTTCTGCGGCTTTTAGACACAGTAACCAATTGAGCGGAGGAATCTAAGACTACCTCCTGATTGAATATTTTGTTGTGACTGCTTTGCGGCTGCGGGCCGGTTTTTTGCATTGTCACCAGACTTCGAAAACGCTGCAGCCGTGGGAGGTGAGCTCCGCCTCCAATCTTTGCGTGAGCCACAGCTAACGATCTGCAGATTTTGATCTTGATGGTGGTACAGAACAGAATATCCTCGCGACATTGGTTGGCTCCTGCTCACGACGGAGAATCACGTGAGCAGATCGCTTCGTTAGGAAAAGGAGTATGAAAAGCTGCCATGGTCGCTGACAGATTATAACGTCTTCACGCTGTCACGTTAAGCAGGTTGAGAAGGTATGTGATTATGAAAGTTCGCTAATCCATGGCGGTCATAAATAAAGACTGAACCGATCAACCCAGACATGAAAATTGCAGAAAGAAAGTAATCCAACGGGGCATGCACCAAGCGCGCCAATCCCTGGCGGTTATAGGTAAGGACTGAATCAAGCAACCCAAATATCAATATTGCAAGACGCCAACAAGAGAAAGCATTGCATCCAGAAAGCCAGTGACTTCATGTTTTGATCCCATTTTGCTTAGCAAGAGGCTTGATAGTGTCATGGTGCTTGGTCGCGCCGACGCGACCGGCTGTCTCATCCTTAGGGTTCGGGGGGTCAAGAGGTAGATTCAACCCAAGTCTCTCTCGCGTGGAATAGGTAGCAATGTTTCCATCTGGGTCTGCCTCTGTTACAAGCTCCTTGCGACGCGTGTCAACGAGCAGTCGAATGAGATCAGGCCGCATGTAGTGACCCCCAAAGTCAATTATGGCCTTGGGTATGTGCGTCTCGTTGAGGTCGATCTAACAGTAGGTCAGTAACCATCATCAATTGTAGAAAAAGGCAAACTAGGGCCAGCAGGAGCCGGTGATTACTTACGTCCGCCAATAACAGGCCATCAAAATCTTTGTCTGCCTTAGCCACACAGGTTCCGTCCGGAGCGAAAATACGGGCCCATCCGTTATACAGGTCTGGATCCGTCTCGGGTTCAAGGCCCGCCGGCGTATTTTTCTTCAGACCATCCACACTGAGGCGCTGGAAAGGCGCCAAGGTCCACGTACACGTCTCAATGGCATACACAGGGGTAATCAGGTCAGCCCATTGCTCGCCGGTATTCGTCGCTGGGTCCGGGTGCTGCCTCGCGGCATTACCAGGGGCGACTGGCCAGGAGGCAACGTGGATCTGCTCGCCACAGGCGACGTTCAGGGACTTGAGAAAAGGGTTCATGTTCTCCCAGCAGTTGAGCTGGCCGAGACGGCCGATCTATCGGAGAGATCGGAGTCAGTTTTACTCTTTCAGTGTAGGCAATGAGTCTCGAGACATGTGCGGCGAGTGGTTAGTGACTTAGTACTCCTAGGACATGCCTGACGACTCGGACCGAGCCACATTTTGGGAAGAAATGACTCAGAAAATAGCCTTACATCGGTATCTGTAACTGACATGAAAGTATCACCCGCGCCATCGCCGTAGACAAGCTTTTCAACGTGGCTCGGCTTGATCTTGCGGCGTTGGTTAATAACGTCTCCAGTCGGCGATATTAACACCTGTGCAAGGAAACAGGTCGCAAAATCGATCTCAGAGAATCCCAAGGACACGTAGCTAAAGATTGTCAGCATAGGTAGGGTCATGCTAGGGAACGTAGTACTACATGTGGTTGTCCCTCGCCGCTCGCCTGATGCGCCTCATCTCCTCAGAGTCAACCTTCAAACTGTTCTCGCGGTATGCCTTGATCATGGGCAGCGATTGCAGATACGTGACCTACGTAAAGTGAGTTATAAGCTAAGTGATTGCCTCAGCAATCATGTGACCTACCTTCCACATCCAATAAGGGTAGCCGGGAATCCCTAAACGATCATGAGAGGGTCGCTAAATATCTAGCTGTAGCAGCATACATACAGACTTCGGGGAAGCCGACCAATTTGCACCCGGCCTTGCCCGCTTCGTTGATCCAGTGAATGGTCTTCTGAACGCACAGCTCCAGGTCGAACCACTGAAAATTCATGAGTATTACGGAACTACCAAACTAATCGAGGGAGACATACGCCAGGCTCACTGGTGACCTAGATGGCGATTAGTATGGTAGTTGCAAGATCAGTGATGTAGACATACCGCTGCGGCCTTGTACTTCGTGATGTCGGCAGGCATTTTTCAAGTATCTTTAACGATATTCAAAACCTCTGATAAGAAAAAGTCATTCCTCTATAGTGAAGACAAATGATGAAGTTTTGCAAGCCTTATATAGACGAAGAGCCTTATATCGATGGAGGTCTTCCCCGCAGACTTATTGAAGCCCGACGTTGCGGCAGCCAATTATTTGGCTGTTCTTCGAGAGTATTTCCGGTAAGGGTTCAAGGGTCCTGATAGCGGCGGGGAGTCACTTAGCGACACGTTGCCGATCATTTTTGGCTTTTTTTAGTGGCTTGTAATGTCGCAGCCCATACCATTGAAGCACCATGTCCTTCCATCAGGATGAGCACTAAAGTTGCCTAGGATGATATGTAGAGCCTTATCTCAATGGGGTGCATACCAATAGCATAACATCCTTCCATCCGGATGAGCACTTGAGTAAAGATAGTGTATGGTGCCTTATCTCAATGAAGCGCCGACCAACAGCATGATATCCTTCTATCTATCAGATGTGAACTCATTCGGACGCGGACCTCGAGCACGGTCGATCGAAGTATGAAATGGGGTAGTGAGGGGTTGTGGGGGTGGGGAAGTTGCCAGAATGACTGCAGGGACCGTTCATCGATTACAGCATCAAGCAGAAGTATCAGGATGCTCCTGCACTTTTCATGGTCTGATTTGCCGAGCAATTTGAAAATGGTGGTTGCAGATTTGAAAAGGTGGACCATTCTCGTCAGCTCGGCCCAATGCAAATATGCTGCATGATACACTGGGACAATAGCCATCTGCCCGCAGTGTATCATGGCATTGAAGCATATAGTCTCAAGCCAACGGACCTTCCAACTGTGAGGAAGCTGGTCGTTTTCGGACATGGCAGTTATCAGGATGTGTCTCAAATCGAGGCGGAACATTTGGAGCCTAGGCCAATGCCATGTCCTGTGAATGGGACCGTGCTATGAGCGTCATGTAATGAGCAGGGCAATTGAGCTTATCATCCTGGGAGATGCAACACTCACGCGATTCGGAAATATTCTTGACGTTTGTCGAGTATTAGAATGTCACGATCCCGAGCAGCATTAAAAACGTAGTGGCCTCTGTCTCTTTCAGGCTTGAAACCTAAAGTATACCCCCCAGCTTCGGTCTCGCGCTAGATGGCCTAATTGATGATTTGGTAGAGGATGGATTTTTATCCATATGTACGTATTATCGCATTTCTTGCCTCGGTCCAAGGTATACCCATGGTTGCACCGCAACAGGCCGAACAGATTGCCTTGTAATTCGTATCCATCGCAAGATGTATGAGCTAATCAAGCCACTCTTTATCTTGATGATCTGTTGGCATACTCTGATTTCCATTGGTTACTGTTTCCGCCAAGACAGACGAGGCAGTTTCAGACTTCCATGGCGATTTAGTAGATTCATGGATTCATCTTGCATTTCGGTGGCAAACTCATCATCAACTATGACCGAGCTCGCTTTCCTCTGCGATCTTACCCAAGCAGAATATTGTCTCATAGGCCTGTAAATTCGGTTGATCGACTCAGACATTACCCAAGCCAGTGCATTTCGTCTTCCGAGATGAGTTGCAAAGGTCAAGGCGTTCCTCTCGCCGCTGCACTCCTGAAGTTGAAGGTCCGCGCCCCGTTTCTTGAGTAGCTGCAGACATTGGCAGAGTCTTTCGGGGGACGTCCCTTTGGAATGCCAGAAACGCTCTGGCCAGTAGCCTGGGTTGGTGGAATCGCCAACACGGATGCAGAGTGCTGACAATGACACCAGCTTGCGATTGTCCCACAGTTTGAGACTATTATTATCTACCAAGTCTGCGTATTGTAGGCGAGCTTTCAGAACCCTGAGTATGGCAACGTCGTGAAGCAGTAGGTGTATAGTAAGCTTCGCGGGCTGCAGTCTAGCGGGATGACGCGCTAACTCTAAATGGCTAGGGCTCCAGTATCATCAGTTCTAGCGCCAAGACCTTGAATCCGTTGACCAATACGCAACCTGCATTCATATACCCTGTACGATGTGATGACACCACTTTACCAAGGCTACTGAGGCCTTGGGGCTTCGATCGGACACTATGTCGGAGGGGGATGGTGGAGGGTTGTCGCAGAGCCCCAACAGGATTCCGCAGGTTTCAACAAGCTCCTACGTTTTGAGACCTCTCGTCCAGGATATCCCACTTTCAGCCGAAGAACATACGGCAGAGGCACACATTACATGTGTGGAGCTTTGCGATGAAAATCTATACGTTGGCACATCTCAGGCAGAAGTACTACACTTTGTCTCTTTTCCAGCGGATCCAGCAGATGAATCTTCTGCTCCTCAGTATATATTCGCATCAAGGCTACAGCCAGCCTATAATGCACTGGCGCCAAACTCCGCGCAGACGCTGCCTGGGGTGCAGCAGATATTGGTTCTACCCAGAGTACAGAAGGCATGCGTTCTCTGCAATGGCACATTGAGTTTCTACAGTCTCCCTGAATTGAGCCCTGCCTTCAATAATACTACGGTCCCCAATTGCACATGGGTTGGGGGAGTGGATCTCAGCAGTACAGCTGCTGAAGAAGAAAATGGCGTGGTGGTGATGATATGCGTCAAGAATAAAGTCAGGCTTGTCAAAATCCGTGATGAAGCTCGAAAGGTCAGAGATATAGAGTTTTCCGGATGCCTTATATCTACACGGCGAGACAACTTCGCATGCGTGGCTGACGCGCGATCCTATGCTTTGCTTGACGTTGAAAATCAGCAAAAAATAACGTTGTTCCCTATTTCGTCATTGGATGAGAACTCTGGCGGTGGAAGAGTAGAAAATATATCTTCCAGTGACTTCATCTCCTCGAGGCCTATATCAAGTGAGGGCGCCGTAGATGAAAAAGGTCACGGCAGAAGCACCAGTCTTGGGGCATTTGTCGGCGGATTGGGTCGTCGGCAAGCAAGCCCTCAGTCCAGAAGCCGAGATCGATCAGGACTTGCAACTCCAGAAGCTGGTCTTAGAGATATCTCGCCCTCGCAGACTCATAGTAGGAATGTGTCGACACCGGAAGTGGCTAGTCAGATGTCCTCGACACCAGAGAAGCCTCTACCTCCGCCTCCACGGTCAGACTCCCTCCGAGGAGGATCTCCTGCTCGTTTGGGGCCAACAGCTTTAAAGCCACATATCTGTTCTCCGACAACAACAGAGTTTCTTCTGATAACAGGTACTGCAGCTAACGAAGCAGGTGTCGGCATATTTGTCAACCTGGACGGAGATGTTGTTAGAGGTACCTTGCAATTCAGCCGGTACCCTGGCGCTGTAGTCACAGATGGGATCGGCATTGAAGCCGAAGCCGTAAACCCTAAAGATGACCGCGAAGGCTTCGTGCTTGCTACCATGACCCGGCCTGGTCCAGACGGTGAACGCAACATTGTTGAGATCCAAAGATGGGACACAGACCATGACGAAAACAAGGAATGGATAGACGTACCCCAGGCTCCATCGGCTGAAGCCGACCCTGAAAGTACAAGACCCTCATCTGGCAGCCTTGGCCTTCGAACCATCAATACCACTGTCACCGTCCCCTTTCTAGAGATCGGGGAACTATTACGTGGCAAACGCCTGAGGCTAGGCAAGAAAAGCTCGACTCCTAGTGCTGCACGAGAGACGGCATCCGAGAGTTCTTTGGAAGGTTGGGAGGTTAGTAGAAACAAAGACGAAGTGGAATTTGGACGTCGACTCGGAGGACGAGCGACCCGTCTCACGCTATGGTCCGGATCTTCTGTTTGGTGGATTGTGAGGAATCCCCTTGGGATGAAGCTTGATGCTGCGATTGACGAAGTTCTGCCCGCGGATTCCGACATAAACTCATACTTTGAGGTAGATCGGAGCAAGATCATTCAAGTAGTGAACAGCATCCGAGGACAAGAGCCTACCTCAGAGACGGAATTCCTGAGTTTGGAATATGTACGTCAGAAAGCCAGTGTGATCTTGATCGCCGACCTGTTGGCACGACCATCATCTTTACCAAGCATACAAGCTGCCGATAAGAGAATTACAGAAGGCTTGTTTTTAGAGGGAGGTGTGGACCCACGAGTCATACTCAGTCTGATCCCGTTGCTTCGTGAAGAGGTCATCGAAGGCACAAAAGGGATCTGGATTCACTCAGGCTTGATACCGGTCGTGGAACGCTATCGGATGGTGACACCTAAAAGTCTCGAAACCCTATCAATGCGGGAGACACTGGATCTGATCAAGCGTTATCTCGGGGCCTGGCGACAGCGTAAGGGTTTTGGAAGTATTGCAGACGAGATTGAGGTATTTCAGACCGTCGACGCAGCCTTACTGCGTCTACTCCTCGAACAAGATGGACAGGACAATTCCAGACCAAAAAAACCCTCGCCAACCAGAATAGAGCTCTACGCTCTGGTCGATTCTGGTGTAGACTGCTTTGACCGTGCAATTACGCTTTTGGAGCAGTACAAACGCCTTTTTGTTTTGAGTAGACTCTATCAGAGCCGAAGAATGGCCAGGAAGGTGTTGGATACTTGGAGAAGAATTATTGAAGGTGAAGCTGACGAAGGTGGCGGGCTTGTTGATGGGGAGGTGGAAGTCCGCAGATATCTAGTGAACATCAAGGACACAGGTCTGGTCGACGAATACGGCACCTGGCTTGCGAGGCGAAATCCAGCACTTGGAGTCCAAGTCTTTACCAACGACAGCAGCAGGGTGAAATGGGAACCACATCAAGTTGTCATGCTACTACGACGCAAAGCCCCAGATGCAGTGAAAGTTTATCTTGAGCATCTTGTCTTTGGCAAAAAAAATGTCCAATACGCCAACGACCTAATCTCGTACTACCTTGACAGTGTCCTCACCGTCCTAGGCTCCTCACAAGAAGCTCGAACCATCCTCTCCCAATCCTACGAATCCTACCGCGCACTCCGTCCTCCAAAACCCACATACCGCCAATTTATCATCGAAAATGCCGTCCCTCTCCCCTGGTGGCACGATCGCCTACGCCTCCTCGAGCTCATCGGCGGAAGCCACGGCTCAGACTTCTCATACGATGTAGAAAACATACTCTCACGTATCGAGCCCTTCGAAGAAGACCTAGTTCCTGAATCCATCATCCTAGACGGCCGTCAAGGTCGGCACAAACAAGCACTCCGTCTACTCACCCACGGACTCGGAGATTACCATACCGCTGTTAACTACTGCCTACTAGGCGGCGCAAGCATCTTTCACCCAACTACCGGATCCGCCGCCCTCACTGCACCATCGCAAGACGAACAAGCTGTCCTCTTCGGCTATCTCCTTACCGAATTCCTACGTATAGAGGACGTCAGCGATAGGCTTGAACGTACGAGCGAGCTACTAGAGCGCTTTGGCTCATGGTACGACGTGCGAGATGTTCTGGCAGTGATACCAGAGTCTTGGTCTGTGGAGCTGGTTTCCGGCTTCCTGGTGAGCTCATTTAGAAGACTAGTGCACGAGCGAAATGAGGCTACTATTACCAAAGCGCTGAGTGGCGCGGAGAATCTCCAGATTGCTGCAGCGTATGTGGAGAAGTGTAGTGAAATTGGGCCGCAGGTTGAGGAGGTACCTTGAAAGGTCATCACTGTTACAGTGATAAACCTACGAACGCCGACTGAGCCTGCTGTTCGTTAGCCAGCATCGTGGTCCGGCTAGGTCTAACGCAGTTCCCATATCTAAAGCATCAGCACGATGTCCCAGCGCCGAGACGAGACCAGCAATGTGCTCTACAAAAAGAAATCTATTATCTGCTCGCGGCTAGGGGAAGAAGAAAAGCACCCGGGCTATTTGGTTGAGAATAGTCTCGAGGCCATCTGTAAAGATAGCAGTGTCCACGTAGACACTGTGTGGAGGTGGTAGTAAGAGGCTCGCGGTGAAATATGTATGTACAAGAAGTGGATACAAACATAGTATACAAAGTTTTCCAGAGTCTCTCAACCAACGCTGAACGCCTGCACGGGACTCTCTCTGCAGGCGCTGCTAGCGCCTAGCTCTGTCTCTCATACACATAGACATACTTCTGTACCTAGTCTCCCCTTAGACGCATGTCTCCCAGGCCCCTTGGCCCTCCCCTCCTGTATCATAATGTACACCCATAAATCGACCGTCGTGCAATCCCTCCTTAAGCACCAGTGGCTTCTAACGCCGCCGTTAGCGGCAATATCCTGCACACTCTTACACTACCGTCGTCCCATTTCCTGAAGGCGCGCTTTACGCTCTCTGGCACATCCTCAGCCCCTATAGCACATCCTGATCCTTGTCTCGAGCAAATGATAACAGAACTGACTGGAACGAACGGTCGATCTTCCGCAGAAGCAGCAAGAATGCCATACTCCTGTGCAAAGAGTAATGCCGCGCGGAAGGCTGCAGATTCCGCTAGTCTGTGTTGCGGTGCTGGAGTAAGTGTGCGGAGTGTCAGGATGCTGTTATCATGGTCAGCACTCAATGGTCGAAATGAACTGTGGAGGTGGATGGGGACTCACACGAAGATCTCAAAGAAAGTATCAAGCACAAAAACGCCATCATCAACCAGATCCGATTGCGCGAACGGCAACACTTCTTTGATCTGAGCAGTCGATACAATGTTGGTGTCAGTCGAAGGTGCACTCCCTCTCCTGCCCCATTGCATGAACCCCGAGCTGGATTTCGGCCGCGGTATCTCAACATCAATGCCGAAAAGCCTGTTGGTGTACTTTTCGCAAGAAGGCTTGAGATGCCAGTGTTGCCCACTGGAAGTAGCGATATCACCTCTTCCTCCTCCGAAACATTGCCAGAAAGCACTCGATTCCTTACCCTCGTCCACCTCCTCGATCTCGCCTGTGAGACCCAAGTCCATGCCTATCAACCTAGCGCAGCCCAGCTCATCAGCACCAGACCCGCTGCCTTTCCACAGATAAAGCTTTCCTCCACCTGCCGAGATGATGTAGGGGAAACCTTTGCAGAGGCTCTGGGGATGGAAGTCTACTTCATCAAAGGCGATTTGTCCGACGTGCTGCCGCCCGCAAAGGACGTATGGAGCTGACGAGTCCGATCGGCTGTTTGACCCGCGACGTGTAATGACGATGCCTCCAAGTGCTTGGAAGAAGTTGGCTGTCTCTTTGCCTTGCTTGAGAACGACCAGCTTGCCGTTGTTGTCCTTTGCTGCTTTCTTCGCGAAGACATGGGCGTCATTCACGGCCGATGAAGAGACGCCGTCGCCACACCACAGATAGGCCTCACTAGTACGCTGACCTGTGAGAGTACCGAAAACATGGGTACAAAGGTAGAGACTATCTTCGAAGAGTATGTGTTCTTGCTGAGCGGGAATAGGGACTGATCTTCCATTATCTTTTATCTCGAAAATCTGTTTGCGGAGTGTCTTGATCTTTTGTGAGCTATCGATTGAGGAGCAGGCGTTGATAACGGCTTGTGTGTCAAAGTTGATACTTTGTTTGGAGCTCGGGACAGTATCGAAAATGTCAGCGAACAAATTGGCTGCTTGGGAGTGTTGAGACGACATAGACTTATTCGACTGAGCAGCAGCTGTAGGCGTTGCAGGAATGACCCTGCTTACAATAGACGCAGACTTCTTTCCGGGTAGAGGAGGCGACTTAGGAGATTGGGCTGCTGATAATGGCGGAGGGCGACCTGAGGTAGTGGATGGTCCGTTGACAGAGTCATTGATACCTAGGTCAGCAGGCTCTCTCGTTCTAAGACCAGCCTCTTCTTGAGCGTCCTCTTCATCCTTCCGAGTGGGTAGCTTGACCGGTGATCTAGGCCCGCCCAGCTGCGTAGGCTTCGGAGACTGACCCCAAAGTGCTGCTGCACCTTTGACTGAGGGGAGTGGGCCATGAATCCCTGGAGGCTCCGGGTCCTGCTGTCTCTGCGCTGGTGTCGAGGAAGACTCGTTCTGCCGAGGCTCCTGCGTATTTTTAGGTTCCGATGGAGTCTCAGGTTGAGATTTGAGCGTACTAGAAAGGGGGACCGTGCGAATCTTGTCATCCTTTGGACTTGTGACAGGCTTCTGTTTGACGACAGGAGATGTCTTTGCTTCAGACTCCTTGATTGACGACTTGGAGATCGGTGAGGTGGAATTCATGTCCTGCGATTGGGCTATGCTTGTTGAAGGTTTTCGAGGTGATTTTGGTTGAGAGACTTTACGGTTATTATTGTTATTATGAGTGATGTTGGACAGTGGCCGTGGATTAGATTTGCTGGGGCTAAGAGAAAGCGATTGAGGCTTCGACGTGTTGAAAATAAGCGTGGGGGTTTTATCTTTGATTGACCTTTCCGATTGAGGCTTTTCCATAGCAACTGACTCGGACGCGGCTTCGACTTTCGTGTTCGTTGTAGGAAGTCGTCTCTTTGGTCCCCTAGCTCTTGCTATAGTGGCATGTGTCAATTGTGGGCCTGCTGAAGCTACTGCTTCATCGCTCGCTTGAGACACAGCTGTTTTCTCGTGTGCGTGTTCCGAAGTTGGAACTGAGCCGGGCTTTGCTGCCATTGGTGATGGACCTCTCTGGAGTATGCCAGCTAGTGAAGAAGCGAAACTTCCACGTAGACCACCGTTGGCTGGGGCTTCTTTCTGCGCTTGTAATGGTGGGCTAGATTGTCTTTCAGGAGGGACATGCTTTGGCTTGTCTCGTAGATGTTGCAGTTTTGCAAGTGCTTCGGGCTTCGACAACTCTTTCTCCTTCGGCCCCTCCGCACTCCCACTACTCGCAAGGCTATCAGACCGTGTTAGACCTCCTCGTTTCGCGATAGCTTCCGGTGCGCTCTGATCCAGATTCTTCGAGCTTGCACTTGTTATCCTCGTTGAAGCCGAAAGTGCTACCATGCCCTGTTTTTTCTGTAGGATGCTTTCTTTAAATTCATCCTTACGCTGGGTTTTCTTGGGTCCTCCTGTTTGCGTAAGTCCGGATTTACCGCGCATGATGTTGTCCTTCAGCTCATCTGGGGCTTTGTAATTCTGGGTCTGCGTTCGCTTGAGCTTCCCAAAGACATTCTTGAACTCAGGTTCGTCTTTACTCTTTGCTTCACCTGAGTCCGGTCGTGATTTCAGGTTTGTTCTAAAGTCTTTCTTGGGAGGTGTTTCTAGCTTCGGTTTCGACGCTATAGGCGAATTCGGGGATAGGTCTTTCTGAGGGGCATTCTTGTTCGCTGGAGGTGAAGGCACTGGCTTTTCATCCTTTTGCACAATGGCTATGGCCCCCACAGGCTCCACTTCAGACTTCGATGGTTCGTTGAATTGTGCGCTCAATGGAGACATCGTCCGTGGAACATCTTTAGCCTTTGTAGATTCTGGAGAGCCACTTCTCCGACCAACATCGTCCGAGCTGCCAGCCCGAGGCTTCGCCGCTACACCAGCGCTGAAGCCGCTTGGAAGCCCGCCGATAGTAGGTACCTTGTAGCCAGCGCCTGGGGGAGGAGATCGTACCAGTCCACCGATACTCACCTCCTTGTAATTGCTTACTGTCCCCAAGTCGACACTCCCCCGCTGCTGCTTCGCTCGATTGATGTCTGCCTTCCAAGACGGTTGTTGGGGAGCAGGTGACTTGAGCCTCGGTGAATCCGGTTTGTTGATAGCATTCTCTAACCAACTCGCCTTCGACGGGCTCCACCTTTTGCTTGGGCTGGCTGGGGGATTCATCGACTCATCTATTGGTGGCGATTTCACATCCTGGAGAGCCGATTTGGGGAACTTGTCCTCGAATCTGGTCTCTGTTTTGTTGCTGGTCGCGGACGCAGAAGTGCCTGGCCTGTCATTCTCATCAAGGCCTTGGGTTACCGTAGTGTTACTATGACTTGACCCAGGTCTTGACTTTAGAGCAGGAGAATTATCGCGGCTAATGCTGTTAGGCCTTGACTCCGAGAGTGGAGTAATACCACCGATTGGGTATCTCGAAGACGTATAGCCACTTGTATTGCTCGCAACTGAATTCCCCCTGCTTAGTCCAGGGCCCGCCTGCGCACTCCATCTTTTATTGACACTGTCAGAGCGCTTCATCATTGCGCTTTGTACGAAGCCTCCAAGGCCCTTCGTCGGTGATGATGGTCGGTCCATGCGCTCTGGAGAAATGCGTCCTTGGGCAGGCGACATCGCGAGACTCCGCCCAATTGACGGTGTATCGCCTCCTGAAGCAGAAGTCGTATCAGAGGAAGTGGGCTCAAATCTTTGGCTGCTCATGGTTGGCAATGGAGATCGCACACCGCTAGCAGACGACATAGAAGCTGAGCTAGATCCGAAGCCTGAAGTACCCCGAATTGATCCTCCTACTGATGGAGAATTCGAGCGAACGCTCTCAGGTGGTGGACTCATGCGGCTCTCAGGCTCTGCTGTGCTTTCTCTTGACATCCCCAGCAAGCGCATACTGCCAGTCATAGGAGCTATATCTGATGGGTCATCCTGATTTCGCCTGTATGCTGCTGACCCCTGTCCACGCTCTTGATTTTGCCTGAACCATGTTGGATCTTTCGCGCCCAGTGACTGCGCTATCTGACTCCTTGACATATTGTCATCCTTCGGGGGTGCATGCTCTGGTTCTGCGCTTTGCCGCGGCGACCTCGAAGCTCCGTTTTCTGAAACTACCATTGACAGCGGTCGACTTCGCGGGCCGGTCAATCCACGCGACGTGGGGCGCTGTTGCCATGAAAGCGTATTGGAACGAGACGGCGCCATTGCTGCATTTGGGGATGTAGACACAAGTGCCTGGGGTGTCGACGGCGGTTGAGGAAGCCCTCGAGGTGGGGCGTCAGATTCTGATGTATCTGTTTTAGGAGGGGCGCCGCTCGTTTTTGAAGGGGCGATGTCTAAGCCTGAGCTGCGCCGAGATGCTGGTGGCTGGAGAGAAGGCGTCCTTGAGAGATCCTCGTGCATTGACATATCGTTTCTCGAGCGTACCGATCCTGGTGTGCCTGCGTTGGAGGAGGTATCTTTTGTGGGAGATAGTGACCGTGCTCGTTCTGGTTTCATTCATAAGCCCAGCTCAACACATCTCCATCACGCCGCGATGACGGCTCTTTCCGCTGTCCAAGGTGCTACTGACCAGCTCTACGGGCTTGCCTTTCCTTCCGTCCCTGTAAAATCTCCTCCTCTAGCTTTCTTGTTCTTTCTTCATCTTCCTTGTCGCGCTGGTCCCCAAGCTCTCTAATGCGTAGCAGGAAGTCGTTGACATCCTCGGACCCGTCTTCTTCGGCCTTGGTGGGCATTATGTATGATGGTTCGAGTACAGTCCCCAATGGGAAGTCTGAACGTTATAGCTGGTTTTTGTGTATCTACATGTTACTTTCAGCTCGTGGAAGGCTTGGCATCGCGGACAAAGGAAGGAACGAATGAGCAGTGGTCTTGTCAGCTGTCAAAGCCAATCGAAACAAAAGCGACCTCTCTTGGCCTGTACGGAATTTTCTGGCCTTGAAATGAATATATTTGCACAGAACGCGGTCTGTTTGTTGTGACCCGCAGTAGCTTGCTGAGGCTGTCTCTGGGCAATACCCCACCAAGCGTAGCCTATCACACTCCCGGATGCTCAAAGGGGAAGCACCCCCTAGAAGCCTGCCCTAGTCGATCCCCTCCCCAGGCCTTCAGTACAGAAATAGTCTTGCTTTGGCATCCTGTACCACCCAGTCCAACCCCTCCTTCAAATTCAACCCAGTCATCGCACTACAACGGAGCATATGTTTGGTGTGCGTCTTGATTGCGTCGAGTTGAAGTTCCTAGATAACTTCGTCAGCCTGTGCCTCTGTCTCCGTCATGACATCGCTGACTACCTTGTGTATCTCTTCATCAGTCAAACAGCCTCCGACGTCCGTCTTGTTGATAAAAATGAGAAGGGTTGCGCCCATAAGACGCTGATGTCAATTTAGCAGTGTCCTTTTTTCTTTCCGCTGTGTGGCTACCGACCTCCTCTTGCAACAGTGATGCCAGCTCCTCTCTGCAATCTGTCATGCGACCACGATCTGTTGCATCAACCACCCAGATCAATGCATCGGTCTTTTCGAAGTAGTTTCGCCAGTACGATCTTAAAGTTTTCTGGCCACCCACATCCCCTAACTTGCCCGTTAGATTCGATGAGCCACATGTAGGTGGGGAGCTGTAGTCATACAGATATTGAGTCGGTATCTTCCCGTTCAGTCAATGCACGTCCGCCAATCTGGATATGGTTCCTGACTCACCCATCCCAGTCAATCGTCTTGATGATAAAGCCCAGCGTTGGACTGACAGTGTTCACGTCCTCGTTCATCAACTTCTTGACGATCGTGGTTTTACCGGCATTGTCCAATCCCCTGACACAAGTCAGCATACTATGCGATCAATTCATATTACTCTGCGCACAGCATAAGGATTCTCATTTCCTTGTCCTTCAGTCGAGCCTTGCGCAGTATTGACAGCATTGCTGATTTTGCGTGACTCGAGTTGAATGTGGAAGGGATTCTGGAGGTCGAAGGCGGAAGTTGCGCAAGGTGACGGGACAGTCTCGGCCAGGCAATCCCCTTCCAAGTACTCTCGTCCCAAATTCGCAAAGTATCGTCGGCGTCTTGCCCTCAGATCGGTGCCTTTCCGTAAAATCTTGACCCAGCATGGGTATTGACGGCAGCAGCTCTGACGACTGTTCGTTAAAGTGCGAAGGGCGCTAAGGTTTTACTCTTCTGTGACGACCGCTTTCACCAAAGCTGGAAAGACTGACTATGTTCCTGTAGATAGATGATCCTCCGTTAGATGGTATTGGCGTGCGGCCTGACGGACGTCTAGACGAGAGAGCAAGGTACCATAAGGGATGAAAACGAGTAGAGTCAACCTGGGAAGATTTTTATTCTACAAAGAGTATGTATCAAAGCCTATGGCCAGAGACTCTTTGCGTTCGACTAAACAACGCCGACTGAGCTAGAAGAAGAAGGGGCTCCCCGGTAATGCTCTTCACGAAGTCCCTGGTAAATTGAGGCAGGCATTGGCACATTTATCAGCATCATGCAGTGATAAAAGTTTGTCTGTGATAAATGGCTTGCTAGGTGAAGAGTCCTGAGTCAACAAGCCATGATGATGGGGATATTAATGTCGCTTGACCTTATCCGTATCCGGTTAGCAGATCCCACAAAGATTTACTTACACTTTGCAACATCTCCGGACCTCCACCAATTGCTACGCCTCCGGTTCTTCGCCACCCTGCATATCAGCGTTACGAAAGACTCTACCCTTAGTGTCAGGGTTAACAAGACAGACAAGGTCAACAACAGAACTTGCTAGGTCCAGCTGTGCAGAATGGGGTTTAAAAACTCACAGAAGCGAATGAATCATGAAGAGGTACTCGTACAAAACGCAGGAAGTGAAAGCAAACACCGCAGCCCAAAGGATCAGCAAGCCGTTAAAAGGACTCCTGAGAGAGTAACATCTGCTAGGGAATATACCAGGAGTGGGCTGACTGGGAAGCTGTATTTGGTCCAAAGTGCTCAGAATGAACCTCCAGAAGATACGGCTGGCTCTTTAAGAGACTCGGAAGAAGCTACAAACGAGAGGGTGATACCGCTCTTGACTATCAGAAATTCAGTCTTCGATAACTCGTCATTCAATGCTCTCCCCCCACCTAGGCATCAGGGCAGTACGAAGCAGCATTGGCACGAGGCACCGTACCGATCATTCGCTGCTCTGGCCAAAGACAGCGGCGTTCCAGCTATAATTACCAAGACGCGGTCTAGCAAGGACCACATTGTGGAGGCAGCCGCTTCATGGGTAGATACTAGCCTTGGCCTTGCTAACGGCGAGCCGAAAGACGCAGCGAAAAAAGGGCCCTTACCCGAGGTGGCCTCACTCTCAGCCAGTTCAGGTCGAGAAGATCGAAAGCGATGGCCCGCGCTGCCGAGGCTTGGGCTGCTGAAGACGCCGAACGCCGCAAAGCGATGTGTGGTGAAATCGCGGCGCTAAGCGCTTCCTCGACTTCCAATAATCAAAACCCACCAACTTCTCAATTTTCCTTCAATATCAACCATCACAACCCCTCCCAAAATTCATCATCAACAACTTCAAATCATACAGAAACTCCTAAATTGTCATCGAGAGAACGTCAACAAGCCAGCATGAGCACCCTGGGTGGGCCGCGAGGTCCACGTAGTGTGTCAAGAGGTAAAGTCTTGCCTATGTGGTTCAACTCAGTTCAGTAACATTGTGCTAACTGCAGCTGAAGGCACCTTGCGCAAAGCTCCTGGAAGCCCGACAGATGCCGACACTGCACAGCTACTGTTTACTGTTACGGCAGCTCCAAGTGCTGCTGGAGGTCGACGTGTCCGCGGTTTCCAGCCATGTAAGCGAAGCTTTCACCCTGACCACTTTTCTTCTATTTCCATAACATGCACTCAAGCCACTTTCAAATAAGCAAACCGCAAGCTCTTCACCAATTAAACTTCACATCATTCACGCGCAGAGTCTTAGAAGAGATGCTGACTCAGGAATTGCAGCTGAGATAGGCAAGCCCAAGCAGCACCGCGGAGTTACCCACGTCACCTCTGGTTCCCAACAATGCCTCAAGGAAGAGGCACCCGCCATCGTTGATTCACCACCAAATGTTCAGCAACAACCATTCACGACTAGCCTCAAAGAAGAGGCACCTGCCATCGTTGATTCACCACCAAATGTTCAGCAACAACCATTCACGACTAGCCCAAAGGAAGTCACGACGTGCACGGAGACTTCGGCACCTCACCTTAACATGCAGCTTCCCACTCACAAAGCCGAGGCCGCTACTTCAGTCAAGACTGAGACTTTCACAGCCGACGCATCTCCTCCAGAGCTCGATAAGGCAGACACTGCAGTTACCACAGACAATCCACCCACCCCAACCTCCTCCGTTGAGATCATCACTGGAGCACCTCAGAAATCTTGGTTATCCAGAGCAATGGCTGCCGGCGTTGAGGCGCCTCAAACATCTAGGTTGACGCCAACAACGCCTGTTGCTGAGCCCGGCTGGGATAGTGGAACTGCAGACATGAATATACCAGTATGGATGAGACCTCCTCCTGCATATCTCCCACCTGGTATGCCTGTACGGGCAAATTTGGCAGCTCTACCCCCATACAAGTTTCCCGTGTCGAAAGCGAAGCAAGACGCTGCCGACATCTCCTACAACCGACAGCTAGCCCTCATTCAGAAGGAGGCTTCACCTACTCCAAAGCAAGTTGAAAGCTCTCCTCAGTTGCTACCATCACCTCAAATACAGTCAGCTCCTGTGGTCAAAGGTTCTCCTCAAGTCTCAAGTTCAACACTCACCAAAAATACCGAGGATAAGATCTTTGTACGTGATCAGAAGGCAGTCGAGTCTGAAAAGGAGCCTGAGTCCTTGACGCCGCAGAAGAGACTTCCTCCACACCTGAGGACACCCGATAGTACTCGAGGCATAGTAGACGACGAGAAGAAGCATACTGAGGAGCAAGTGAAACTTCCGCCTCATTTACGAATTCCAGCCAGCCGCGTCACCCCGTCGCCGAAGACAACCAACGACGAAGTAAATGAGATACACGCAGAAGCTCCCAAGCAGAACGTCAATGTGAATCAAGACAGTAAAGTGCCGCCTCACTTGAGAGGCACAGCTACTCACAAGAGCCATCAGAACGAGGGAAAAGTAAGCCACCAGCCAACGCTGGCTCTTGATGAGGAGGTTGCTGCTGGCCTTGATGCCGCCGATAAACTTAACCACGATGAAGAGGTCGCTGCTGTGATACAAGCAGAGTCTTACTCTGAGGAGCTTTCGCCCTGACGTGGCCCGGGCGCTGCTATCATACCAACAGAGTCTTTCTTTGACCAAGATCTACCTCAACCTGCCCAGCATCTTGCCAGCGGCACCCGCAACCACGCATTCGCTCAACAGAATTCTCTACCGGCTCAGCCTAAGGCTTCAACGGCTCCACCACGTGCTCCTATGCTACAGGAAGTGACAAATTCAAGGCACAACAGCAACATGAACCGAGGGTCGAGAAACGCGCCTCGTGGTAATAGTGTGGAGTCTGCAGTCAAAACTGGAAAGAGACCAGCTCGTACTGCTGATTTCCTCACTTTTGAGTCTGACTGGGCAGGAAATATGGCGCATCCACCCATCGGTTCTGACTTGGACAACCGCGAGAAGCACGATGGTAGTATTAACGTCTCGGCCATCGAGTTCTGGAGGCAAGGGCCAAGTGGCCTAAAGCTTGATACCGAAGATCCCGATTTCCAGACTGGTAAGGGACACGCCGGCGGCGAGCAAGATATCATCAGTCCTATCAATCAGGCCGACCATATTGCCCTCCCCAATGATGACGACTTCTCGCAAGCCCGACGTGGCCAGAATGCCGCCGAATCCGTGGAAAAGTTCAACGCACGGATGCTGGCTGATGGCAAGTCTCCAAGATCTGGGGATGCAGAGGAGAAGAGAAGTATGACGGCAGCCCAGAAGCGAGCCAACAATCGTGCTCGTGCACAGGAGATAGAGAGGGAGAAAAATCGTCCCATCCCACCCAGCGAGTTTGCTCCCGCGGCCAATATTTATATCCGTCCTGCCGAAGCCAAAGACATGCGACAGTGTATGGAAATCTACAATCACTACGTGACACAGACCGCCTCTGTTGCCGAATTGAAGCCTATTGACGAGGTTTATTGGAATAATCGCTTCCATGAGGCTGTCAGAGAGCACAATCCTTTCGTCGTGGCGATTCACATGGGTCAGAAGCGGTACAATAACCTCAAGGACGTTCGTCGCAAGAAGAAAGAAAATGTTGTTGGGTTTACTGTTGCTGCCGATTATGGCAATCAAGGCACTTGCTATCGTTACACTGTCGAGGTAGAGCTATACGTGGATCATGTTCACCTTCGCCAAGGCATTGGAGGAACTCTGCTTGATCGTATGCTCTCGGCACTAGATCCAGGGTATCACCTCATCGAGCGCTCACCATTCTTGGGCCAGTACATGATGGCTAGATGGATAGGCGGTGGTCACTGCATCTGCAAGACAGTTGTTATCAACATCCTTCACGAAGCAGCTGATACAGACAGCGTCGAATGGAAGAGGAATTGGTTGTCCAGGGATCGCATTGACTTCGCATACTCTGGTACTCTTCAGCGTATTGGATTCAAGAATGAGAAGCCGTAAGTTCCTTGACCATACTTTGACTTGTCACTAGCACTAACTGTTGGCTTTTAGGTTGAACCTCACTCTAATGGTCTTGGAGACTATGTCTACGTGCCAAGTACAGTGCTAGATTCTAGCCCGATACTAGACAGCGAGCTTTGGGAAAGCATGGATTGTAAAGATTTGCAATGGGAGGAACTTCTACGGTGGTGATTACTGGATACTCTTCCTTGCCGTGCAGGGATTGTGTCTCACGATAAAAGGACATACATGGATGATGGTTGTGAGTGGACGACTAGAGATCTCGTGCATCCATTATCTCGACTGAAAAGATATGGGGGGTGGCATACATGTTGTAAAGCATCTCGGCAAAGGGGTGGACAGGCTCATGCTGTTCACTGCATAGAACTTCGAGTGCTCACACGACTCGGAGACCTCCGGCGTTCGCTTTCCAGTCTACCCTTATTCTTGAAGCCTAATGATCGTAGATCTGTTGCTTCATACAGCATGTATTATTAGAAGATTGTTTAGCACGCAATCATCAATTAGAACGAATAGAGGACGATCTCAAATCGTGTTGAGTTGCAAAAAGTCATCTCAATATGGGCAGAACAATGACTATGTTGGGGCGATTCGGGAGATATGTACTTCTGACCGAGTATAATAAAATCTCGGTTAAACTTCGGCTTGCAGATTTTCGAAACGTTCGAGATCAAGATTCGACTTTCCTCAAGAGAATCCCATGCAATGGCTCCCATATTAACTAGTCCAGACGCGGACGATGAATTCGTGCGAACCATCTCAGACGATGACGACGTCCGTCCACTCGGGGAGGAAGATGAAGACCCCACTCTCGACATCCTCTCCAAAACCACATCAATTACCAAGAAGCGTAAACGAAATCTCGACGAGGAACCAAATCGCGCTATTGGCGCACCCAATGGGGCAGGCAAGAAGTTGAAGAAGAATAAGAAGACAAAAGTCAACGGTGGACCAGTGGCGAATGGCAATGAGACAGCAGAAGAGGAAGGCCAGACATGGACTGCTGTAGGGGAAGACGATGGGGCTATGGATTCGGACTTTGAGTTCCAGATTGGGGATGTGGAGTTGGTGACTACGGAGGACTTTGATGGGTGGGGCTTGGGTGGTGATACTCCGGTGGTGAAGGCTGCGAGGATAGGGGATAAGAAGGGTGTGGATATTGATGAGTTAATTGCGCGAAGGAGGAAGGGTGAGGTGGGAAAAGCGGAGGGAAAAGGGGCCAAGAACATGGATGATATAGACTCGGAAGACGCTGGCAGTGAATCAGTGGAGCAAGAAGGCTCTGAAGACGAGGGGCTAGATCGAGAAGGAGACGAGGAAAAGGACGAGATGCTTGCAGAAGATGCATTCGGCATGGGCGCTTCGGGCCTTAACGGGGAGGACGAAGATGGCGATGGTTCGGAAGATGAGCAGGAGGGAGTGTCTAGCTCAGACGACGAGATCATAGCAGATCCTATGCCGGATCCAGACTACATGGACCGGGATGCTTCATCAGCAGATGAGATGGACGACCCTACGGAACGCGCAAAACGAGAGGCATTCTTTGCGCCGGAAGAGAAAGTCGTCAAATCAACTAGCTTGGGTTCATTCCAGAGCATGTCCCTTTCACGACCGATTCTGAGAGGCCTAGCTGCAGTGGGCTTCTCGGAGCCAACGCCTATTCAGACCAAGACGATTCCGGTGGCCCTCCTAGGCAGAGACGTGGTTGGTGGCGCTGTGACAGGTTCGGGAAAGACAGCAGCGTTCATCATCCCCATTATTGAACGACTTCTCTACAGGCCTAAGAAAGTACCGACAAGCCGAGTTGCCATTCTCATGCCTACTCGAGAATTGGCAGTACAGTGTTTCAACGTCGCCCAAAAGCTCGCCAGCTTCACAGACATCACATTCTGCCAGCTAGCCGGAGGTTTTAGTCTACGTGAACAAGAAGCCGTCTTACGAAGCAGACCAGACGTCATAATCGCTACCCCAGGGCGATTCATAGACCACATGCGCAACTCAGCCAGCTTCACAATTGACACTCTCGAAATCCTCGTCCTCGACGAAGCCGACCGAATGCTCGAGGACGGTTTCGCTGACGAACTAAACGAAATCTTGACCACTATCCCGAAGACAAGACAAACAATGCTCTTCTCCGCCACCATGACCTCACGCGTCGACTCACTCATTCGTCTTGGTCTCAATCGTCCAGTCCGCCTTATGGTTGACGCGAGAAAGAAAACCGTTGGCACTCTAATCCAAGAATTCGTCCGCCTGCGCCCAGGACGCGAAGATAAACGATTGGGCTATCTCATGTACCTCTGCCAGACCATCTACACAGACCGTGCCATCATCTTCTTCCGCCAGAAAAAGGAAGCCCATCGCGTGCGCATCATCTTCGGCCTCCTCGGCCTCAAAGCCGCTGAACTCCATGGCAGCATGTCCCAAGAACAACGAATAGGGGCACTCTCCTCCTTCCGCTCAGGCCGATGTACCCACCTTCTTGCCACGGATCTTGCGTCTCGTGGTCTGGATATCTCGAACATCAGCACAGTCATAAACTACGAAGCACCTCAATCCCACGAAACCTACCTCCACCGTGTCGGCCGTACTGCGCGAGCTGGTCGTGCTGGCCGCGCTTGCACAATAGCAGCAGAACCAGATCGGAAAGTCGTCAAACAAGCCGTCAAAAGCGGAAAAGCCCAAGGCGCGAAGATCGTCTCCCGCATCGTTGAAACAACACTCGCAGATGAATGGGCTGCGAAAGTCGCTGCACTAGATGAGGAAGTCGAGGAGATTCTCAAAGAGGAGAAAGAAGAGAAAGTACTCGCTGGCGCAGAAATGCAGGTGAGGAAAGGCGAGAACATCATCACGTATGAAGATGAGATTAAGGCTAGGCCGAAAAGGACGTGGTTCGAGAGCGAGAAGGAGAAGGTGTTGGCGAAGAAGAAGGGGCAGGCTGAACTCAATGGTGCTGTTGGACTTGGGAAGGCGAAGATTGGGGGCAAGCTTAGTCATAAGGATAAGAAGAGGTTGGATGATGGAAGGGAGAGGAAGGAGGGGAGGGTGTGGAAGAAGGGGAGGGGCGATGGGGAGGCGACGAAAGCTACGAAGGGGAGGGCTAAGGGGAAGGATGGTGGAGGGAGGAAGGGGAAGGGTGGGAAGGAGGGCGGAGGGAAGGCGAAGAAAGTGAAGGGTGGTGGGAGGAGATAGTCTTCTTAGGAATATGAGTCGATGTGTGATATGAGCGATTGACTAGGAGATAATTCCGAAAGGCTGAAGTAATGGACTTCTGAAAAAGTAGATTAAGACCGTCCGAGTTTTGAAAATTTTGTTTTGATGCCCGTCTTGAGAGTGCCATGCTCTCTGGATGTTTAGCAAGTTCATTCTTGGGTTTGTTTCCCAAAATTGTGGACATTTCTTGCGCTTGCGAGCTTAGCAAGGGCTAAATCTAAGTTAACTAGTAACGATTGATTTCTATTTATCTTAGGTATGATCTTATGATTTGTGTACTCTACATTGGATGATTATCTGATATGCTCTATGCTCTATGCTCTATGCTATTGCAATTACAATTGCATACAAGTACTCGTACATCTAGTATCATATAGAAACAATGAACGCCTTTTGCTCATAATCCGAAACTTACATTCAAGATACCCATACAATTCACAATCATCGATGAGAGCGCGAATGATTGACATTGACATCAAGGGTCCCCGCGGTCCTCTCATTTTCATGTTTCACACCAAACGCCATCGTTGTCCTCTCTCACACATCATATTCCTTCTCGTACCCAAAATATCACAGCGCATGCCCATACCCACCTCCCTCATACTCCCCCTCCCCGGGGTGATACCTCCCACCCGTCCTCTCCCCAACATGCGCGTCCCTCCTGCTCCCGTCCCTGGCCAGATTCATATGCATCCGCGCCTCCTGCTGCCACGCGTCATCCATCCTGTACCCATCACTTCCCGAACTCGGCGTATGACTCAGCCCTCCCCTCGAGCTCGTTCTTGGCGCATAATGATCGCTTCGTTGCTGAGAGGGGAGAGTCCAGATGTCGTTGCCTAGGACGTCCGTGTTGTTGTTGGTGGAGGAGTCGTGGGAGAGACTAAGGGTGGGTTTGCTGTCGTAGCGGGCAGGTGGGGGCGGTGGGTCGGGGTCGAAAGCGAATGAACGGACTGGGTCGGAGGGGGTGGGGAGGGGATCGCCGGCGGTGGCGTACGCTTGGTAGTCGGGGTATTCGTCTGGAGAAGTGGAATCTCTGTTCCGTGGAGGTACCGGGAGATCTTTGTTTTGGCCGTAGGGGAGGTATGAGGGTTCGGCTTGTTGGCGGTAGGAGGGTTCTGGCGCATCGTCTTGCGAGTGAACGGATGGGTTGGTGATGGAGAAGTGGTGGTTGTCTATTGCTCGATGATGGGGCTCGGTGGGCGTGTCGTCGCGGTCTTCTTCGGGAGGTGGGAGGGGCGGCGATTCTACTATTGAGGATTCATAGGCTGGCATCTCCAAGACGCCTGTGGGGAGGCTTGTGTAGTCTTGCGCTTGTTCGTAGGATTGGTTGGCCGGCGGCGATGTTACTGTCTCCACGTTCTTCAGTGAGCTGCCAACACCAACGACACTGCCTAAGCCGCTTCGCGGCTCGGCAACTTCTGTAATTTGGCTGTCTGCCCCATCGGCGTCCCTGATGCCAAATTGCGCGATTGTTCGCATCTTCCGAGTCACCCAGCTTGCAAGTATTTTGCCTCGTTGTTTCTCACCCAATCGTGAGCGAGGGAAGTCGCCTTTAGTGACGAAAGCTACAATATCGACGATAACTTGATGCTCATTGAGGACGGCGTTGACGATGACGGGGACGATCGAAGCAAGGTAGGCTTTTCGCATTACTTCGACAAGGACGACAACAAGGCCACCAGCTTGGAAGACAGCACTGTAAGGAATGGTCAGTATTGCGTGGGAGATCGACAGTGGTGGAAGTTCAGAACTAACCATCCATTGCTTACGATGTTCCGATGGCACTTCTCGATTGACGACTCGATATCCATAGGGAAATGGCTCAAGCCATTGACCTCGAACGTCTCGCCAATACCACCAAGCACGAACAGCACTTGCATCTCCACTGGCTGACCGCCAGGCCCAATGGGCCGGACCACATTATGCAAGAAGCCAAGGTCGCCTGTCCTTACGTACGTTACGTGAGGATCGCCATCCACAGTTCGGCCGTTGAATCTCTCGGCATCGAATGCATCCTTGGATCCATAGAAGGATTTGACGCAAGCCTCCGACTGCACCCAGATCTCGCCGTACTCGCCAATGTGGCAGAGCCTGTTAGTCTCCGGGTTAACAATGGCAATCTGAGTGCTGACTGGTACCATGCCGGAATCTTGTATGAGGAGTGCTGTAGAATCAGTGTCTGGGTCAACTGGATAAATAAGACCCCTACGAAGCGCTCGAGTGTCAAGCCACAACTCAATTGGCTCAATACACATGTACGAGCGAGAAGCGACCATAGGGTTGAAGACGTGCGAGTATATTGTATTAATGGCTGTTCGGTCGAGGCCCGTTCCGGCGAAATGTAGGCGGACCTTTTGGAAGACGTCCACTCTTGGGCGCCCTTCCGTGGAGATCATCATATTCTTGAGTTCGTGGAGTGCAAAGCCTTTGCCAGGCATAATGTTCATGGCGTGATCCAGCATCTGGCCTGTAGCATACGTGTCTTTGATCTTGTATCTTGACAGAGTAAGAAAGAGAGATTGAGGATTCGATGCGAAGTCAACAGGGGAGACAAGGTATGTAGGAGCTCCTGCATTGTATGTTAGCCACGTTCGAAACCAAGGACAAAACTGGCATACCAACGAAGACGCCCATCAAGCAAGTGTGTACGAAACCTAAACCTATAGTACTCCTCACGCATCCGAGCACTGGTCTCGAGCTAGTCATCTGGCAGGTCTCCTTTTGCACCTTGCAGGTACCCATAATAGTATCATGACCGAGCTGCACAGCTATTCTTCTTTGATCAGGCGTCCAGTACGTCCATACGAGTACAGGGCGATTGGGTTTTATCCAATCAGGTTTCATCGTGAACCCCAGATCTCGACATCCGCTGGATTGCTTAGGTGGCTTTCCAGTATTGTAAGTTGGAGGCATTGCGACCTTGAGAACTTGGGCAGATTGCTTGATATGCTGAGAGACGATCTTTTGCCCTAAGAGATGGTTGACGTCGGCATTGACCAGAACAGCTTTGACTCGGAAATCAGCGACCATGTGCAGAAAAGCAGGTGCGTCTTCGTTCAAACGGTTCTGGTCAAGAGGAGCCATAGGAATAGCTACAGCTCCTAGGCAGAAACAAGCATGTACAGCGTAGACAAACTCTTCAGAATGCGTGTACATCAGTATCAGATGATCACCAGGCCTAATTTTCGCTTTGTTTCGAAGATACTGTGCAACTGCAGCAACTTTCATGTCAAACTTCTTCCAATTGACACCCTTGCCTTCCTTGCCGCGTCCGTCAATTGTGCAGTAGGCGAGTTCCTCTGATTGCCTTGCAACACGCCATTGCAGGAGATCAACGATACTCGAGAAGTTGTTGAGCGGCGTTGAAGTCCTGTCATCGATTACCACTTCTCGATAATCGACGCCAGAGTACTGCTTCTCCTGGTGCTGAAGTATTTCTTGCCGGGCTGTAGTAGAGATTGGAGACCATATACCACCAACAGGATCGACACCGACAGGCAGATTGAGAACGGCACGCTCCACGCCAAATTTAACGTGTACGCAGGGTAAAGAGCCAAGATCAAATTCCTTCCGGCACAGCATGTTGCCTATGTCTCGTCGACCATTCTTCAGTACTCTAGGCAGCGTCTTCGGAGCAGTGATCATGACACAGTATATTCTGACATGGTGCTCTTGATACAAGATCTCCATACATCGTTCGGATAAGGAATCCAATAACGCGGTGTCAAGTTGCCGAGGTGGGCCTCCAGAAGTTGTAGGTGCTGTAGATGCGGCATGCGATTCAAGCAACACAATAGGTAAATGCTCGTCGTTCGAAAAGACATCGAATGCGGTACAGTCGAATATTTTCGGTACGTTCGTCATCATGCTTTTAACGAGATGTTGGACGAAGAAGTAGCGATATTCTGCTTGGTCCATGCCATGCTCAACCCATTCAACTTTCTGGCGTAGACGATCCTCGTAGAGACCTAGTATAAAAATCTTGCCTTCGATAAGGCATCCAAGTAATCCTGTCCGAAGGAACTCTGGCTCGACGGCCATAGGCGTCGGGTTACCTTCTTGAAATCGGTACGGCCTGGCATGAAAGATGGTCTCCGTATGCTTGGGCAAAGCCCAGAAGCCGCCTGACAGCGATGGAGAGTCAACCCAGATCTCTCCAATGACCAGTGGTGTACAAAGTAAGCTTGTTTCTGGGTCGACAACAGCAAGGGTTGCATCCGGTATTGGGTATCCAAAAGCTCCAACCCGGACTGTCCCTGGCTCACTGCCAGCCCTTCTCCTTGCTTCATCGCCCATAGCTACGACCAGAACCTCATTGATTTTTAGCGATTCTCTGTCGAGAAGTACCTCACTAAGCTCGGTTCGACCCTCTTGGCTTATCTTCTTCTTCGGGCCACCGCCAAGCAGACTGCCATAACCATCGCCAGGCAGAGCAATCTTCTGGTCTTTCGGTTCTTCGGAAGGGGTGTCGCCTGCCTCCTTAAGGGGGCAACCCATCCTCTCCTCTCCGCCGAGCCAGTCGCGTACGCTAATGACCATTCCACCATGCTCTGGAAGACAAAGCATAGGAGCTACCAACTCTCGTGCTCGCGTATTCCTTAAGGGGCGTAGCCATCTATCTGCTAAGACTTCGTGGAATTCGCTATCAATAGTCAAGGTATCGATCAAACATAATTTTACACTCGAAAAATTTGGCTCGAACTTCTTCATGAAATTCCGCGTTGCCATTGGATCCGCTTGGTAGTTGAATGCAGCAGTTTTTAGGCCTGGGTAATCTGCAAGCATCAAGGTTGTTTTGTACTTCGTAATCATATTGGCATATAGGCCTGGGACTGATACCGCCCCCACTTCCATCCAGACTGTGGTATGCCCCCCATAGACGGTCAGTAGCAGGCCAAGAATTAAGCCAATACTTTGGCGAGGGTCTAGGTAAGTCAACAGAATCTCACCAGCAGTTGATCTCGTCATGAGCTGGCCCTGTTTGTCACGGAGATTGCTATTGAACGTGTCACTACCATTGGTGGGCACGGTCTGTATTATAGCGCTTAGACAAGCCATCTGGTGCATAATCGTCCTGTGGCTCATTACCACACCGCGCAAGTCTCCCGTAGGCGCCCTAGAGAACTCAATATATGCAAGATCAGGAACGATGAGAGGGGGAATTTCATCCTTCTTCTTCGGGTGAAAGCTGCCAAATTCATTTGTTTTCCACCATTCGACCCCTCTTGGCCAGTTCAATTTGCTGGCGGTTATGTCACGTTGGAAAGTCTTCAGATTGACATCTGTGGTCAGAGCCAGATGAGCTTGAGTCGTCGTGAGAATCACGTTGAGTCTGTGGTAGTCTGCAAGGTTCCCACCCGAAACATCAAAAGCATTGATGGGAACAGCAACAACGCCGGCGATGAAGCAGCCCATGAAAGCTACCGCAAAATCAATGATCTCCACGTCACGGTATATCAGAGCGACTCTGTCCCCTCGATAAAGATTGCTCTTGTCCCGGATGACCTGTGCCACTTTCTCCGCTCTACTAGCCAGTTTTTCCCACGTTATAGATGAGATCTCTTTGCCTTTCTGATCTATCACCCAGTAGGCGGGCTGCTTGGGGCTTGTACGAGCTCTGTGGCGTAGAACAGTCGCAATGTTGTCGAACTTTGACATTGGAATGTTGCCATTGTGAGGGTCGTAGACAGCAAAGGGGACTTCACGCGGCTCAAGAGGTAACTGATGACCGAAGGCACCGAGTGGTGGCAGATCGCTGTTCTTCAACATTGGAGGTGCGGTATTGGCCGTCGGGGAGAAGGTATCCTGGGTAGAGTATCTCTGAGGCCCGCCGCCGTAGCTATCGCGTTGGGCCTCATGCTGATCACCTGCAAAGTCTGAGAATTGGGCCTGATCCAGCATGGTTGACTGCCTTGTTTGCCCGCCGTTCGCGTATTGCCCGTCATTTTGCTCGCTATACTGGCTATCAGTTCCAGGGTTGAAAGCGTACTGGCCGTCCATCGTGGTACTGTCCCGCCCATCCTGGCTCGGCCTACCGCTATTATTGTATGAGTCTTGGCCAAAGGAAGATGGGTTTGGACTTGGATTTCTGATACCAAGTTGTCTCCCTTGCACCACCTCTGGCCGAGGGGAGGCCGAGCGCTGGGTGAGGGCAGCGAATGATGCAGCACGCGATCCATTGTTGGAAGGATGAGCTGTATCCTCTGGCGAATGTACTCGTAGGCCTCTCGCGGATTCATCTGGGGGAGCCAGGTACTGAGAGAGGATGATCGTGCGTCGCTTCTGGTATCCCTTCTGTGTAATCTCCCCTTCCTCCAACTCGAAGTCTAGCTCTCTGAGCTTCTCTTGAAGCTCTGGGTTGTCTTCCGCCATTAGGTTTGGGACCGATCAGCGAGGGAGTCAAGAGAGGAGGGTGGGCCGGCAAAGCTATAAGAAGCAGGCCCACAAAGCGTTGAATTTTTCAAAACGAGTGACTATGATACTCAGCTTCTGATGCGATGAGTAGCAATGAATAAGCCGAATGCCAAGACTAAGCAATTGAAGTCAAATCAGTGACCCAAGACACGCTAGATTCTCCAACGTGCCCTGAGGCTTGAAAGCTTAGTAGGATAAGCCTTTCCGTCTCGGATTTAAGGTGTGGCTTGTTCGACATATCTCCATTAGGCCAAATTGTCCTCTGCCATCTTCAGTGTGGATAAATCTTTCATGGTCTGTAAGTGACTTCCAGATAATCGATTGCGGTTCACAACGTCGTCTTCCGCTCCTCGCAGTGGGTTCAGTGTGGATAGCGTATCAGCGTGTGGTCTCTTGCGGGGTTTTACAAAGCCCTATGTTCCTGGATACAGATGTGAGGCTCTTGGCAACTGCCGTAGTTGGCGCCAAATCGTTGGTGGCATGCACCTGTTCCGCGTCTACGTCATTACTGTTACTGTTTTACCACCCAAAGCAGTCAGTCGCCCTTACAAAGCTCCCACAAGATTCTCGAGCATGGCGATCTCAATTGTGTTGACGGTCGACGGCTTTTCTATATCTCAATCTCTCACATCTCTTTTTCATGATCACGGAAGAAGAGCTCAAGCGAGGACTGCCTTCTCCCTGATCGCAACACCTACAATAGGCACTTCAGAGCAGACCTCTCCAGCGCTCTTCGAACAGCAGACAGCGAGCAAAGTCAATCTCGATAGCAAGGAAGATGGAAGTGAAAGCTCGACTCCACATGGCCCCTCAGATCTAGAAAAGGCAGAGACAGTCGACGACGAACGCAATGGCACCAGCACTGGCCCATACAGAGCGATCACCAGTGGTCGAATCTCTCGTATTCGAGTCTGCAATTGAGTCGTACAAAATTCGAACACCCTCTATCGCACGTAAAAACCAGCGCCGATGTTCTCGTCGATTTCGACGGTCCTGACGATCCATACCGACCCGTCAATTGACCATTCCGAAAGAAGTCCATCACAACAATGCTTTGTGGCATCACAACTATGGGAAGTACATGTTCCAGCTCAGTGTATGTCGCATAAATTCTTGAACTGACTTGCTTTGCTGACAGCGTCGTCAAGTCACTCTCCTGCAGTCGACCAGATTGCCGAGCAAGTCGGCGTCGGACCAGAGGTATCTCTGCTGGGGCTGAGTGTCCTACTCGTCAGTTTCGGGCTTGGACCTCCTTTTTGGGCGCCGCTAACTGGAATCTATGGTCGCAAGCTGGCAGTCTTGACACCATACTTCCTTGCTGGGATATTTGCGTTCGGTACAGCAACCGTGAAAGATATACAGACCATCATCATTACACGATTCTTCGTAGGCTTCTTCGGCTCTGCCCCAGTGACCAACACCGGCAAGGTCTTGGGAGATATATGGTCTCCAACCCAACGAGGCACGGCCATTGTTTTCTAAGCTTTCGCTGTCGTTGGAGGACCGCTGCTCGGACCTATAGTCGGTGGGCAGTTGTACAGAGTTACCTCAGATGGAGATGGACAGAACACCTCACAGGTATAATGCAGCTGACTATCCTCTTCTTCGATGTTATCATCCTTGATGAGAGCTATCCGCCCAGACTTCTAGTTTATAAAGCTCGCAGGCTGCGCATGGAGACCGGCAATCGGGCTTTGCACGTCAGATTCGAAGACTGGGATGTGTCTCAAAGAATTGGTCGTCAAACTCGGAATCAGGCCATTCCAGATGCTATCGACGCCAACTTGTTTCTCTTTGGCCTTGTACGCTTCCTTCGTCTACAGCATTATATACACCAATCTGGCCGCATTCACAATCGAGTTTCAGGAGGAACGTGATTGAAACCCGTTGGTCGGTGCTCTACCGTTCTTGGGATTGCTTTTTGGTATTCTTCTGGGGGGAGGCGAAATACTACAACCGCGCCTTCGCGAGAAACGGCAACAAGCCTGTGCTAGAAGCCCGCCTGCCGCCAATGATGGTTGAATCAATTGTTTTTGCTGCCGGTCTCTTCATCTTCGGTTGGACTTAGGAAAAGTCGATATCATGGATAGATCCAGTGATCGCCACTGTATTGATGGGTTTCGAGTTTTTCACCATCTTTCATTGCGCTCTCAACTATCTGATCGATACCTTTCAACGCTATGCTGCCAGCGCTGTTGCCGCCAAAACCTTCCTTCGATCCGTATTCGCGGCTGCATTCCCACGTAAGTCAGGTTTCACAAGCTTTTTCCCTTTCACCAACATTTTTTGCCTGTCGAAAGACAAATCTCGATGGATATCCGCGTAGCAGACTGCTTCCATATCAAAACTACAACTCTGGCAATGCTGATTCTGAGATCATTTAGTATTTATCAATCCCATGTGCCACAAATTGGGTATACCTTGGGCGACAAATGTGTTTGGCTTCTTTGGCGTAGCCCTGATCCCGATCCCTTCCTTATTCTACATCTACGGTAAGTGGCTTCGAGGTCGGGGTAACTATTCAGCCAACATGGGATGACAACCTGCGTTCCTACGCAATCAATCCAGTATACTTGCCAGCGAATAGTTATCGCGTGGATCCAGATCTGAGCAAAGGCCCTATTGGATTCAGTAAAGGTGCCTTTATACGGGATCGATGAAAGATATATCACAACAACATATAATGATATCAGGAGGGTTCGAAGCGTCCGAGCTGATTGTAATCTCACTAGAACTTTGGCAAATCTACTCGGCTTATACCGGCCTGCCTTTATCTCTTTGGCAAGGCGCCACATGAGGCTTCACGACATATTTCTCTATCCTGAGATCAGAGCTTTGGATTACGCATTGTTTGGGTACGTCGCCTAGCAATCTTTTAGTCTAAGGCCATGAGTAGCCTGCAGCCACAAGTTCATATGATGAAATTCATGTTATACACAGACCTGTTCTGAATTTCATGTCGACACACTATCTTGGAGACCTTCTGATTTTGAACTTTTCTGCGGTGCCATTCGATCATTCAATGAATTCTGCGGGCCACGTTACTGACTTCGAGACTCGCTTCTAGTATCCCGGCTCAAGAGCATGGCTTGTGCAAGCCAGCATTGGTGGGTAAAGCACCATAGAAGGGAGCTTCAAAGCTTCTAAGCCAGTTGGCTGACGGAACATAGTGCAGCCATATGACCAGGGTGAAAAAACGATTTGTCGCTTCGAATTCTTCAGACACTTATACTCGAGAATCTTCAGAAACAAGCTGTCCTCATTTTGTTTTCTTTGGTATCAATCGTGTCCTCTAGTCTGTGTTCATGCATTTCTTGTTCGACAGACTCGTTGCGAAGCCAAATCCGTCAGCGAATAATTGTGGCCTGCCTTTGTCACATTGAGATCCCCTTTGTTATCATGCCTTGCACTGCAATTCTTATTGTATACTTCAGATCAATGTACTATTGTCTCTTGAATGTGCTTTCTCACCATTGTCGAATACACAATGCATTTGTCCCAACTCTTTTGTCGATTGTCGAGGTACAATGGCCATACTTCTTTGTACAAGTCGAAAAAGCTAGCCCTCTCCTTCCCAGCATATCATCTTCAGCCAATTCGGTCTTAGAATCTTGTTTACCTTCTCCAATCACACAGTGTTCATTCCCGGAGTCTCCAACCAAAGCTCACACAACTATACAGACCAAAAGCCAACATCACTACACTAAGCGCAGAAGCGTTACCCGCGATGATGACATACATGGCTGGCCCTGTCCTCCCATCAGGAGAAGAAGCTCGTACAGGTGTAGTGAACGATGCTGAGGAGATTCCGGAAAATCTCTTCATGGAAGGGTTTGATATAGAGATGACAGAAAAGATTGATTTGAATGATTGGGATTGGAGTACGATGCCCGATATCGATGCCCAGACCGGGAATCAGGATTCGGGGAACACGAGGCGACAAACACCGGAGGCAGCTGATGTTGAGCCAGAATCAGAGGGTCAGCAGCAATCGATGTCGGTGCTCGTGTCGGTCATAGATTGGCATCAAGCCGACGAAAAGACAGAACGTCCTGATTCAACGGTCAACAGCGGCGACCTCTACGACAAGCTTTTCGCTGACGGCTTGCCTGCGGATACATTCGACGAGTTCAAGACGCCAAGTCAAATTCCTGAGACCACTTTCAATCAGTATGGTCATGTCGACCCGCAGACTTCACTTCAAACTTCACCTAAGCAAAATCTGTCAACCCATGTAAGTGAGCCACTTTTTTCGCCAGAAATCTACCGAGGCCGTCGCCTGCAACGGACCATCGACGATGAGAGTATCAATAGAAGTATCAAAGAGGCTTCTCCCCCACCGAGTGGTGGCGAGGACAACAGCGACGACGACGACGATGAGGATGAGGAAGACATGAAAGCTCCCCTCTCGAGGAAAAGCCGCAACTCCGATTCCCCATTTCAAGGTGCGCTATCTAACACCAAGCGCCAAAAGCAGGAACTAGCTTTAGCTCCACAATCACAGTACCAACCTCCGGTTCGTCGGACTGTACCTAATCCCATGTACGTCCAGAACGAGCGCTACTCCCATGCCCCGAGCCCCAGCCAAGATTGGGATTGCTTCAAGTATTCCAAAGATGGTGAGCTGAAACCTAGCAGGCTTTACTCAGTCGAAGGCATTAATCACTACCTCTGGGACCACCCTAGATCAAGCGAATTGGTACTCCGTATCCATCGCAACCCGCCGAGGTCTCGCAATCGCTTCCCGACCACGCACTCCCATCGCTGCAGATTTGAGGACTGCCCAGCTACGAACAACACGATCAACCAAGGCCAAATCGCTGTCAGCTTTTGTGAGAACGACGCTGCACACCCGAATCATGATCCATTTATCGAAGCCGGATGGGTCCATTTGTATTGCCTCGAACGCTTCACCGATTTTCCACGCGTCTGCGCCGAATTCAACATAACCGCCGACACCCGGAAATTGCGAAAAGAGGAGCCAACTAAGAGACAGAACCTCATGGCTTTCGGAACGGCTGCAGAAACGAAACTCGTGGATAAATTCATCAAAGCGTGCCAAAATGGCCGAGTGCCAGACTCCTACCCTGAAAAGGTCGATGGTGAGGAGTACGAGTACGAGGGCACGTTGTGCTATCGTCTCGCCTGCACGAAGGTCAAGAAAGAACCAAACACCTACAATGTTCAGAGGCAGACTCGAGAGAAGCTAGCGGGCTACAAAGGGAGTAATATCGCGAATCATATGGGCGATTTGGCTAAAGAGGCTGAGTTGAGGGATGGGACGAGGAAGCATAAGAATCAAAATTCTCTCCTGGAGGGCTCCAAGGCTAACAGAGCGTACAGAGGCAAAGAAGGCGAGGATCTCGAGGACGAGCACAACACCGACAGCGAGGCTGACCGCGATGGTAAAGCTGAGGATGACGATGGCGAGCAAATTGCACAAGACTGGCTGAAGACGGCACTTCAACGCCCACGTCCCCGTCATGCACCGACGGCAGGTATGGGACAATCGAAGCCTTCGCCGAAGCCTCAGCGGCTAGTATCTGCGCACAGAGCTCCAACTCGCACGGATCGGATCGCCGAGGAATGGGTGCAGTCGAAACTTCAGCCGCGAGCAGCAAAATCGAGCATGGCTTCTCCGCCACAGCCTCCAGCGCAGTATGTACAGCCGTTTCCTCAGTACCAAGCTCCAACAGCGTATATGGGATTCCCATCGCAGCGTCCAGCCCCACGTCAACCGCAGCTGATGCCTCAGCACCGAATCCCAGCGCCGTATACAGGACCTTTACCGCAGCTCCCATCGCAATACCCGGTGCAGTCAATAGGATATATAGGACCCCAAGGACAGCTTCCGTCCCAATATCCAGCGCAGCCCTCACAGATGTCGTATATGGGACCCCAGGCGCCGCCTTCGGTGTGGCAACCAAAACCCGCTTACGCGCCCCCACCACAGGCTAGCATGAAGAGAACCAGCGACGAAGCCGGTAATGATCCTGCTCCAATGCGGTATGGGCAAATGCCTGGATCTCAGCCCATCATGCCAATGCCCCAGCGCCACCTGCCGCATCTCCAACCCCAGCAGCCCCAACCACCCTCCAAAAAGGCCGCCCACGACTCTACCGCAGATCTCCCTAAAAAGCGCCACCGCCACCGCCTCGCCCCCTCCCCACCAAAAGCCCCCAAGCCACGAGGAAAGAAAGGCAAGAAATCGCGCGGAGAGAAGGCGCTAGAGATCCAGAATGCTGAGTTGGGTTGGCGCGATACGTGGACGGATGAGCATGTGGAGGTTAGAAAGATGTATAGAGCGGCGAGGGAGAGGGGCGAGATTGCGGATGAGGATTTAGTAGTGCAGGGGGTTGATTGGGTGGAGCCGAGTCCGGAGGTTAGGAGGGGGGAGTTGGAGAGGTTGATTAGGGAGAGGAGGGGGAGGGGGGATGCGGTTAGGGATAATGAGGCGTTTTTGATGGAGGGGGAAGGGGAGGGGGGTGATGATCTTTTTGGGGAGGATGAGGAGGGTGGGGACGAGATGGATGGGGAGATGAAGAAGAAGATTGAATTGGAGGTGCAGATGATGAAGAGGATGAAGAGGAAGAGGAGTGTGTGAGTGGCTGAGAGAGGCTGAGAGGGAGGGTGGATAAGTGCGTATTTCCCGAGTTTGAATAGGTAGGTGGGGTCGTGAGCGTGTTTCCCGAGTTGAAACAAAACAAGTGAACCGAACCAGATTATTCAGAGCGTTCTTCCCTGATCTGCTTGCCTCTCAAACATCCAAATTTCCATGTCGAAAAGCAACCGTAGCTGCTTTTAGACGCGCTGGAATTCTAGCAACATCGTGACCCTTGCCCATCAAAATGCAGCATTCGCAAGAGCATCGGCCTCCTCATTTCGTGACCTTCGTACCTGCCAAATGAAAAGTAAATCCTGATAGCCGGATTGTCAGTGGGTGTTCTGTTGCCTGGGCAAGCGCTATCGACTGCAATGATTATCTCACAGATGTCCGGTTGGCTTGCCGCGTTTTAAGCAAGGTCCACAGCTTGAGCACGGCGCTGCAATAAAGTTATCGCCGCTTCCAAGGACGACCTTATTATCGTAGAGTGTGGAATCCCGCTCTGCGTATTTGGAGTCGTAGATGGAGGCGGGAATATATCTGCGGGTGGGACCCCAGGGAGTCGCTCAGCTTGTGCATGCGTGTCTTCCATGTTTGCTGCGAAGAGTTCCGGCTGTGATTGGTAATTGAAAGGGCTGTATAGTGTAGAGCAACACACGCTATTAATACCGACGATGATCGATCTGAAACAAAGGAGTTGCCAGCTGGGTACTTGACAACAATCATTGTATTACAGATACGTAGTAAGGATAGCTAAGAAGGGTGCTTTATGACAATCCCGAGCGTCCAGTCCTCGGCCGTGCTTTAGATATGGAATTTACTGTATCCCTACGCGACTGCCAGCCATTGACCAACCAGCTAATGACATTCTGAGTCGACATGTGCTGGAAAAGGGGACCCCATGAAACGACTGTGCTTGGAAGAAACAGCATGGTTTTCAGATTCTTGCAGGATGTTAGAGCAAGGCTCTATCGGCTTTGCACATCCGTCTTGTAACATCAGCATTATTCGTAAGTATTTCATTCAGGGTAGTAATGCTTGACATCGTTTGCCAGGTCATCTGCCTCTTGATTCCTCGCCTTAGGCACGTACAAGAACAGTACTTCGATCCCATCGTCGTTCAGTCCAGTAATCTTTAGGTCAATACTCTGGAACAAATCCGCATTCGTGACAGGCGAGCCCTTTGATGTCTTGTACCCGTTCTTCCGCCATTTGAAGATCCACTCGGTCATACTCTTGACAACGAACTCAGAATCCGCCTTGATGACGACCTGACTCAGCTTATCCTCGGATTCTACCTCATCCAATTTCTCCAGCGCAGTCAAACAAGCCATGAGCTCAGCCTTTTGATTCGACGGTCTCGGATCGAGAGCCTTCTGGAGCTCCATGCTGATGTTGTACATTGAGTACTGCGCAAAGTACACACCAATCCTAGCTTGTGCATCCGGAGTCCCATTGGCCTTGCAAGCACCATCAATGGCAATGATGATTTCATTCGTGTGCACAGATCGTCTGCCGCAATCACAGCATGGTACGTCGTCGTCTTGACACGGTACAAAAGTAAAATTGTAATCCTGCCCTGGGGAGTTGATGCCGCTGTATTCGTTGGAGTCTAAATCGAAGTCTGGGCCGTAGAGCTCGTTGGGAATGAATTTGCGGTCAGCTCTGCCCGTGTGCGTTATGCATCGCTTTTTCGAGTTCGCGTTGTGGCCAACGAATCCCATTACTCAGACACAGCGCTTTAGAGATGGACTGGGAGAGCAATCTCAGGCCTGGCAATGGCAGATGTGTTGGTTTGGCAGAAGCTTCACCATGTCAGCCATCGATCAATATAGAGGAAAACTTATACAACCTTTGTCGAGACCAAGAATCAACAAAAATGTGGCGATCCCGCGTCAATATTGCCCGTGTAAGTATCCCTTATGTCCTAGCTACCAGCGACCTTTGAAGGATCTCAAGAGCCTAAAGTTCGTGGACAAATTCGAAGTCACTTGGCACACAATGAGGAAAATCCAATCGCGTCCTAGCGCGCAACAGTCGCGCCAGCAATCAAATCAAACCGGCTATCCCAAAACTCTGCGTCTTTGTGTTAAGTGCTTCTTACAGCAAACAGATGTCCCGTCTTCGACTGTGGAACGCATGAGCATGGAGCAAGTTGCTGCGGCGGTTGCTGATGTGATCTGACTGTGGTTGTTGTTGTTGTTGTTGTTATCCTACACCCCCCAGCACCACAAATGGGCCAGGTTTTAACCGCTAGGCTATGTGGGGTTAGTATCTATGGTATTGCTTAAAGCCGTATATAGGGGGCGGGAATCCCCAGCCAGAATCCTATATCCATTCTAAGGTAGTATTTATATCTATCGCCGTAACCGTTTATTATACGTAGAAGAACCCTTAACTCGTTACCTCCTATACCTTTTAATATTTTATATACTAGCCTTTTCTACGTAGAATACGTAGAAACTAGTTTATCCGGATATTTATAATTAATTTATAACCTCGGTACTCTTATCTCTTCTTCCGTAATTATTAAAATCTTATATACGAGGGTTTAGTCTAATAGGCGTTAGAATAACGAATTAAATATAATAGATTTATATAAAAATAGAGTAAAAATCGATATTATTATCTAATAGAGCCGCGCGGAAGTATAGTAATTAACTCTTTCTATTAGTCTTTTTTTTTTAATACGTCGTTTACCGTCTAAATAATTCTTATCTTTAAAGAATAGTATCGAATATCGATATAAAGATTATAAGGTTTAAATATCTACTAGGATATATATTTCGTCGCTATAAATACGAAGGGCGAGTAATATATAAATCCGTTTAATAGGAGATATATTATCGTTATATCTTTTAACTTTCGCCGCGTCGTAGAAGCCGGTACGTTATATAGGAGGGACTAATTCTCTATAAAACTAATAATTAACGCGGTATCGTATCGTAATAACCGGCGCGATAGAGGGAAACCTAATCCTCTATAAATTAAAAACCGACGCGATATAAAATCGTTTAACTTTATTAAATACTTTAGACATCATCTACAAAAGTGCAAGCGACTCTGAGAATCCTGGTTTACTCGGAGCGCTTAGGCCCGCTCGCGAGCGCTAAAATAGCTCAGAGCTAGGTAAGAATTCTCAGGCCCGCTTAGGCCCGCTCAGGCTCGCTCAGGCTCGCTCAGGATTATTTAGGATTCTTAATACCGGCTTAATATTCT